>JAABUN010000266.1_pt1 | contig 137593 bp, 125 predicted proteins | sample 5559311 | NCBI WGS metagenome assembly JAABUN01 (sample SAMN10711877, study PRJNA513370) | rock metagenome | isolation source: Antarctica rocks | place: Antarctica: Victoria Land, Siegfried Peak sud
CGACGTCCTGCTGGCCAACCTCGAAGACGGCGTTCCGGCGGCCGACAAGGACGCGGCCCGGGCCGGGCTGGTCGAGGTGGGCAAGGCCTGGACCTCATCGGACGCTCAGCTGTGGACCCGGGTCAACTCGCTCGACTCTCCCTGGGCTCACGACGATCTGGTCACGGCGGTCACCGAGGTCGGCGACAAGCTCGACGTGATCATGATCCCCAAGGTGGAGGGGCCAGAGGACATCCACTACGTGGATCGGTTGATCGCCCAGCTCGAAGCGAGAGCCGGTATCCAGCGGCCGATCCTGGTCCACGCCATCCTCGAAACGGCCCGTGGCGTGGCCAACGTCGAGGAGATATGCGGGGCCAGCCCTCGCATGCAGGGCTTGTCCCTGGGACCCGCCGACCTCGCGGCCAACCGCCGGATGAAGACCACCCGGGTCGGCGGTGGCCACCCCGGCTACCTGGTCCGGCAGGACCCGCCGGGCGGTGACATCGAGGCCGACCGCACGATCTACCAACAGGACCTCTGGCACTACACGATCGCCCGCATGGTCGACGCCTGCGTGGCCAACGGGATCCTCGCCTACTACGGCCCGTTCGGCGACATAAAGGACACGGTCGCCTGCGAGGACCAGTTCCGCAACGCGTTCCTCCTCGGCTGCGTCGGTGCGTGGAGCCTCCATCCCGTGCAGATCGACATCGCCAAGAAGGTGTTCTCCCCGGACCCGGCCGACGTCGAGCACGCCCAGCAGGTGATCGACGCGATGGGCGACGGCACCGGTGCGCTGATGATCGACGGGAAGATGGAAGACGACGCCTCGGTCAAGCAGTGCAAGGTGATGGTCGAGCTGGCCCACCAGCTCGCCGACCGCGATCCTGAGCTGGCCGAGGCTTACGGGTTCGCCGGGAGCCGGTGATGGCCGGGCAGGACGTCACGCTGCGGCCTCGACGGTCGGTGCTGTACATGCCGGGCGCCAACGAGCGGGCGCTGGAGAAGGCCAAGGGCCTCCCAGCCGATGCACTGATCCTCGACCTCGAAGATGCCGTAGCCCCCGATGCGAAGGCCGCCGCTCGGGATCGGGTCTGTGAAGCAGCAGCATCCGGCGGGTACGGCAAACGGGAGGTGACGATCCGCGTCAACGCGCTCGACACCGAATGGCATGGCGACGATGTGCGCGCCGCGGCGGCGGCCGGGCCCGCTGCGGTGGTCGTGCCGAAGATCAACTCGGCGGCCGAGGTGTCAGTCATCGAGCGTGCGCTGGAACAAGCGGGGGCCCCCGATCACACGCTCATCTGGGCCATGCTCGAGACGCCCGTGGCCGTGCTACGAGCGGATGAGATCGCTGCTTCGAGCGAGCGGCTCGCCGTCCTGGTCATGGGCACGAACGACCTGGCCAAGGAGCTCCAAGCCGAGCTCGTGTCCGGCCGCCAGCCACTGGTCCACGGCCTCTCGACCTGTCTGATGGCGGCGCGGGCCGCGGGCAAGGTCATCCTCGACGGCGTCTACAACGACATCACCGATGCCGATGGCTTCGAGGCGGAGTGCTTGCAAGGCCGCCAGCTCGGCTTCGACGGCAAGACGCTCATCCACCCGAGCCAGCTCGACCCGTGCAACCGCCTCTTCGCGCCGAACGAGGCCGAGATCGACCTGGCCCGGCGGGTCATCGCCGCGTTCGAGGAGGGTGAGGCGGCAGGCAAGGGGGTCGTGACCGTGGACGGCCGCATGATCGAGAACCTCCATGTGGCCAACGCCCGCCGCACCCTGGCCATCGCTGATGCGATAGCTGATCTGCGCTGAAGCGCGTCGCGTCAGGATCGCTGTGCCAGGCTCTCGGGCCATGCACTATCGCCGGATGCTGATCGAGATCGAATCGCCCGAGCAGCTCGGTTACGACACGATCGTCAACAACCTTTCGGAAAGCTCTGCCGCCGATCAACGGCTCTCGGACCTCGGCCTCGACCTCGACCTCGACGATCTGTTGCTCTGCTATGGCGACCACTACGGCCACCGGGGGTTGCGCGAGCAGATCGCGGCCGAGGGCGACGGCTTGTCGGCCGAGGACGTGGTGGTCACACCGGGCGCGGCCGCCGCTCTCTTCTGCGTGTCGTCCTCCCAGCTCGACCCGGGCGAGCACGCCGTGGTGTTGCGCACGAACTACGCCACCAACATCGAGACACCTCGCACGGTCGGAGCCGAGGTCGACTTCGTGGACCTGCGCTTCGAGGACGGTTGGGAGCTCGACCTCGATCGTCTCGACTCGCTGGTCCGCCCGGAGACCAAGCTGATCAGCCTCACCTATCCCCACAACCCCACCGGGGCGATGCTCAGCCGGGAGGACTTGGAGGCGGTGATCGACATCGTCGAGCGGTCGAACGCCGTTCTCCTGTTCGACGAGACCTACCGGTGCCTGACCCACGGCAAGCCTCTGCCGATGGTTGCCAGCTTGTCGGACCGGGCGGTCAGCGTGGCATCGCTTTCCAAGGCCTACGGGATGCCCGGACTGCGCATCGGTTGGATGGCCTGCCGCGACGTCGCGCTGGTCGACACCTTGCTGGCGGCCAAGGAGCAGATCTTCATATGCGGCTCCACCCTCGACGAGGCGATCGGCGCAGCCGTCTTGGCCGCCAGTGACCGGATCCTGCCGCCCATCCTCCAGCACGTCGAGGAGCACTGCCAGATCGTCGGCGACTGGGTCTGCGACGAGCAGTTCGTGGAATGGGTGGCCCCGGGCGGAGGCGTGGTCTGCTTCCCGCGGGTGACCCGAGAAGCCGGCATCGACCCGACCACGTTCCATCAGCAGCTCCACACCGATCACGGCACCTATGTCGGACCTGGCCACTGGTTCGACGCCGACGACCACCACATGCGCATCGGCTACGGCTGGCCGGCCACCGTCGAACTCCGCGCCGGTCTGGCCTCCATCTCGGACGCTCTGCACGGCAGGAAGACTTGACCTTCGGCGGTACCACGCGCTCCCTGAGCGCAGCCCTGCTCGGAGCCGTGCTGATGGTGAGCGCGTGCAGCGTCAACGGTGGCCGCGGGGCCGACGAGTCGGCCACCACCGCCGTCGGCCCGCTAGCAGCGCAACTCACCGCGTGGAAGCCATGCCCCGGCGACCTCGAGTGCGCAAGCTTGGCCGTTCCCTTGGACTGGCGACAGCCGAAGGGCGCCACGATCGACTTGGCGGTGGCCCGCCGCAAGGCGACAGGGCCGGGAGGCCGGATCGGCTCGCTGCTGTTCAACCCCGGAGGCCCGGCGGAGTCCGGTGTCAAGTACCTGCGAGACATCGGCCAGAACCCGGATCGGTTCCCCAGAGGTCTCGGCCAGCGCTTCGACATCGTCTCGTGGGACACCAGGGGCAGCGGAGCATCGGCCCCGATCCGCTGCACCACGCCCAAGGAGTTCGAGCAGGCCGAACCCGATCCCACTCCTGACACTCCAGCTGAGGTGGCGACCCTCGACGCCAAAGCCCACCGCGACATGCGGCAGTGCGTCGCCAAGGCGGGCAAGCTGTTCGCCCACGTAGGAACGGCGAGCACCGCACGCGACCTGGAGGCGCTGCGTCAAGCCCTGGGCGACACCAAGTTGAGCTACGTGGGCTACAGCTACGGCACCGTCATCGGCACGCTGTACGCCGAGCGGTACCCGACCCACATCCGGGCCATGGTGCTCGACGGCGTGGCCCTTCCCGGTGAGGATCCGATCGACGAGACCCACCTCCAGATCCGCTCCTTCGAGCGCAACCTGGATGACTTCCTCGCCGATTGCGCCCGCCGATCCGACTGCAGGTTCGGCGCCGGCGATCCCAAAGCTGCGCTGGCTGCCCTGCTGGCGGATCTCGAAGCAGGGAAGCGCCTGCCCGCGTCGTACACGGCACCGGGGCCGGCCGGCTCGAGCCAGACCCGACAAGGGACCCTCGGCATAGGTGAGATCTACTCCGGGCTGATCCTGCCGCTGTACTCGAGATCGACCTGGCCGGCGTTGGAGCAGGCGTTGGCCGACGCCACCGACCCGTCTCATCCTGAGGGCTTCCGGCTGCTCAGCTTCCGTGACCAGTTGCTGGGCCGGCAGCTCGACGGCACCTGGGACAGCTCATCGGACGGTCGCACGGTCATCCGCTGCGAGGATTCTGCGGCTCGGGCCAGGAGCGTCGTAGGCGACCGAGCCCGGGTGAAGGCCTGGGCCCGTGAGCTGCCGTTCTTCGGTGCGGTCGGCGCGGTCGGCCTGCCCGGTTGCTACCTGTTCCCGAGGGCGGCCGAGGCGTTGCGACCGCCGCCCGACGGCTCGATCACCAAGGCGCCGCCAATCGTGATCGTCAGCTCCACCCGGGATCCGGCCACGCCCTACCTGAGGGGCAAGGAGCTCCAACGAAAGATCCGTGGGTCGGTCGTGGTGACCTGGGATTCCGCGGATCACACTGCGTACGGACGCCAGAGCCCGTGCTTGGACGGGCCGATCACCCGCTACCTGATCGAGCTCACCGTGCCCCGCGACGGCCTGCGTTGCGCCCCGACAAGCGGCGGCTGAACGGTCAGGTCTCGAGGCGGGAAATGAGCGCGTCGATCTTGCGCTCCAAGCGATCGACATCGCCCTTGTTGGCGTTCTCGTCCTCAGCGCGCAACGTCACGACGATCGTGCCTCCCGGCTCGAGGGTCGCCCGTCGGACCTCTTCGATTGAGTTGGCGCCTTGGCGACGCAGCGCCGCCAGGACGTCGGCCGGTCGCATCCCCAGGCTGCGCAACGTGTGCTTGTCCATCACGCCTTCGTCGACCAGAACGCTCGAGCTCCCCTCGAACAGCTTCACTGCGGTCTCGTGACCTCGCACCACCCGCACCACTGCGGCGTTCACCGCGATCAGGACGGCTGCTCCGAGCAAGCCGCCCGACAAGGAGTTGTCGTTGCCGATCACTGCGTTCTGGACCACGTTGGACAGCAACAACAGCACGACGAGGTCGAACGAGTTCAGCTCGGCCAGGTCGCGCTTGCCCCCCAGCCGCAACAGGAAAACCAGGCCGGCGTACACCGCGACCGTGCGGATCACCTTCTCGGCGACCGGCAGCCCCATGTCGAGTAGATCGTGGCTGATCGAAGCGGCGAAGAGGACCATGCCGCCAGTTCAGTCGAATGGCCGGGCGGGAGCCGGGATGGACCCGGCCTGGCGACCGCGTCACTCCTGGCGCATGACCAGACCGGCGACCAGACCGACGCCGGCCGCCGCCAACAGGCAACGCGCCGCCCGCCCCTTGACGATGGCCAGCAGCACGAGATCGGCCACCAGGGCAGCGGGTATCACCCGCTGGGCCACGCTCCCACCCGCCACGGCGAGCAGGTCGACCGGCTCCGCCGGCCGTGAGTCCACGCTCCGGCTGGGCGCTCGACGAGGAACCGCGTCGGCCTCGTCGTTCGCCGCTGCTGCGACCATCGGCCCATCGGCTGGTGCAGCGGCTGGTGTAGCGGCGGACGCATCACCTGGTGCCTCGGCTCGTTCGCCGGCTCCGCTCCCCGACGCTTTGGCATCAGAGGTCGGGGCTGAGGCCGCTCCTTCGTCGGCCTTCTGACCCTTGGTGAACTCCTTGGCCAGATCCTGTTCGAGACAGCGGGCGAACTCACCTAGGAGCTTCGAGGACACGTCGGCCATCACCCCGCGACCGAACTGGGCGACCCGGCCGCTGATCTTCAGATCGGTGTCGATGGCCACCTCGGTCCCGCCATCGTCTGACGGATGCAGCGTGGCCACCACCGTGGCCGCAGCGTTGCCCTGGCCTCGGGTCTCCCTCCCCTCGGCCCGCAGCACCATCCGATGGCCGGCCTCGTCGACCTCCTCGAAGCGCACCGCGCCCTTGTACTGGGCGGTGATGGCGCCCAGCTTGATCTTGACGATGCCGCGGTACTCCTCGTCGGTCACCTCCTGCAGTTGGGCGCCCGGCATGCAAGGTGCGATGCGCTCGACGTCGAGGAACACCTTCCACGTCTCGTCGATGGGCAGGCTCACCGTGAATCGGTCTTCGATGCGCATGCTCTCCTCGGTGTGCTTGTGGTGAGCGACATGACTTGCGGTCAGGAGGTCGCTCGGGTGGGGCGGTTGTGGCCACGCGATGCCGTGGAACGGTACGTGAGGCTAGGCACGATCGGAGACATCGGCCTCCAGAACGTGCCCGCCCTGAACCGCTAGATCTCCTCGACCGCGCACACGCAGAACTCGTTCCCCTCAGGGTCGATCAAGACGACGTATTCGTCCTCGGCGTTCTCCCGGACGAACCGGGCGCCGAGCCCGATCAGCCGCGCCACTTGTGCCTCCTGATCGTCGCTGTAGAGATCCAGGTGCATCTGGTCGCGCGCGGTCACCTCGCTGTCGGCCAGCTGTAGGGACATGTTCACCCTTTCCCCGCGAAGCACCCGGAAGTCGTCGCCAGGCTCACGACTGCTCGGGGTCAGGCTCAGCGCCTTGGCCCAGAACTCGGTCATGGTCTCCAAGTCCGCGCAGTTGACGACGGTGCTGCCGATGCGAATGCCCATACGCCCACTGTCGCACCGGGGCCGAAGATCGGCTGCCACTGGGGACAGCTGATGGGGCGTGTGTGCGACAGTTGACGGCCATGGACAAGGAGGCGCTCCGCCGGAAATATGCGGCGGAACGCGACAAGCGGCTTCGTCCCGACGGCAACGACCAGTACGTCAGGGTGACGGACCGGCTCGAGCACTACCTGGACGATCCGTACAGCGCCGTGGTGGAGCGCGAGCCCAGGACCGATCACGTGACAGTGGCTTTCATCGGCGGTGGGTTCGCCGGCCTCGTCACCGGTGCGCGGCTCAAGGAGGCCGGCGTCGACGAAGTCCGCATCATCGAGAAGGGCGGTGACTTCGGAGGCACGTGGTACTGGAACCGCTACCCCGGGGCGCAGTGCGACACGGCGTCGTTCGTGTACATGCCGCTGCTCGAGGAAACCGGCCACATGCCGTCGGAGAAGTACGCGCATGCGCCCGAGATCCTCGCCCATTGCCAGCGCATCGGGAAGCACTTCGGGCTGTGCGACAACGCCATGTTCCACACCGAGGTCAAGGACCTCCATTGGGACGCTTCGGCGTCGCGATGGGTGATCCGCACCAACCGTGGAGACGAGTTCACCGCCCAGTTCGTGGCCATGGGGACCGGCCCGCTGCACGTGCCGAAGCTTCCGGGCATCCCCGGCATCGAGTCGTTCACCGGGCACTCGTTCCATACGAGTCGGTGGGACTACGCCTACACAGGCGGTGATTGGGCGGGTGCCCCTATGGACAAGCTCGCCGACAAGAGGGTCGCAGTCATCGGGACGGGCGCAACATCGGTCCAGTGCGTGCCCCAACTGGCGCGCGCGTGCCGGGAGCTCTACGTCTTCCAGCGCACGCCGTCGTCGGTCGACGTGCGCAACAACCAGCCGACCGATCCAGACTGGTTCGCCGAGATCGCGACCCCCGGCTGGCAACAGCGCTGGCTCGACAACTTCACCGCCAACCAGACCGGCGGCATGGCCGAAGAGGACCTCGTCATGGACGGCTGGACCGATCTGGCCCGGAGGATCCGCTCCAGGATCATGAGCCTGCCGCGCGAGAACCTCACCCCGGAGACGATGCTGGAGGCTTTCGAGGACTCCGACTTCGAGAAGATGGAGGAGATCCGCACGCGGGTCGACTCGATCGTCGAGGATCCCGAAACGGCGCAGCGGCTGAAGGCCTGGTATCGCCAACTGTGCAAGCGGCCGTGCTTCCACGACGATTACCTGCAGGCCTACAACGTCGCCGGCACGCACCTCGTGGACACCGACGGCAAAGGCGTCGACCGGATCACCGCGACGGGCGTAGTCGCGGCGGGGAGGGAGTACGAGGTCGACTGCATCATCTACGCCTCCGGTTTCGAGGTCGGCACCGAGTACACGCGCCGTGCGGGCTACGACATCACCGGTCGCGACGGCGTGAAGCTGTCGCGGTACTGGGCCGAGGGCATGCGCACCAAGCACGGCATCCACGTCCACGGCTTCCCCAACGCGTTCATCGTGCAGCCGACCCAGGGCGGGAACCTCATCTCGAACATCCCGCACAACCTCACCGAGTCGGCCAGGACGATCGCCGCGATCATCAAGCACGCGGTCGACAACGGCTTCGACCAGGTCGAGGTGGCCAAGGAGGCAGAGGACGCCTGGATCGACCTCCTGCTCTCTGGCGGCGGCATGATGCTCGGCTCACCGGATTGCACGCCCGGCTACTACAACAACGAGGGGGCTGATCCCGGGCTGAGCGCCAAGCTGAACGTCGGCTACCCGCAGGGCGCGGCCGCCTACTTCGAATACCTCGACGAGTGGCGCACGTCCGGCTCGTTCGAGGGCCTCGCCTTCCGCTGAGCGGCGGGTGGACTTGTTTCGAGGTCTAGTGGCAGCTCGGTTGGCGCAGGATCGCGATGTTGCCGTCTGTGAAGAAGGGGTCTCCGGCGGCGTTGGTGCCCAGTGTTGGTCCGACGAAACCGAAGCGGCCGAGGTCTTTGAGGTTGCTAGCGCGGCTGAGGGTCCTGGCAAGCAGGTCTCGCTCGGTGTCGATGGCGGGGGCGATGTGGTGGTTGGGTAGCAGGGTTCGGAGGGTCCATTCGACGCGGTCATCCAGGGATGCGGTCACGGCCCACACTGAGCAGGCGCCGGGGGGGTCGATCGGTAGCCGCCAGAATCGGGCGTGGTGGCGCGCCTTGACACCCTGGCCGAGCGATTGCTGCTGGATGGCGAGGTCCTCGACTCGGGTGTCGAGGAAGGTGGGTGTCACTGGGGCGGTGAGATCGGTGTGGCCTCGGAGACCAGCCCAGTAGGTGTGGAGGAGCCGGCCCGGGGTGATGGGGTCGGCGATCGTCCACCCCGCTCGCTTGATCGCCGCGTGCAGGTCTGCCCTAGGGGCGATGATGACCAGGCCGAGGGGTTCCATGCGCCGCCCGAACAGAGTTTCGCTGTAGCGCGGAAGCGCGCGAAGCAGCGTCTGTGGTTCCGTCGTGGCCAGGCGGGTCGGCGCCGTCCTGGGCGCCTTGGTCGGGAAATTGTGGCGTCCGGTGACGGCGAGGACGGCTGCGGCGATGACGGTCAACAGGCTGACCAGGTAGATCGGGATCGGTGCGCGGGCTGACGTCTGGTTTGGGGGGTGTAGGCGTGTTGCGACAACTCGATCGACGAACACGACGATGGCGGCGGCCAGAATGGCGACGAGCCAACCGGCAGCGACGTCGGAGAGCCAGTGAATGCTGAGGTAGGCCCGGCTGTAGCCGATGAGCAGCCCGAGCGGGACGGTGACCGCGGCGACGAGGGCGAGGCGGCGGGGCCTGCAAGCCCACCACCAGAGCACGACGCCCAGAGCGAGTGACAGCGACGCCGCAGCGTGGCCGCTGGGGAAGCTCGTGGAGGTCTCGACGAGTTGGCCGAGAGCCGGGCGGGGGCGGGCGTGGTGCAGTTTGAGGATGGTGACGATCAGGCTGCTGGTGGCCAGGGTGCCGACCAGCAAGGCGGCACTACGCCAGGCTCGTGCCGCAAATGCTCCGATGACCAGCAGGCCCGCCAGTGTGAGAACCGAGCGTGTGTTGCCGACGTTGGTTATCGCCTCCATGACTCGCCGTTGGCCGCCGAGCTCGAGCCGTGAGGCGATGTTGGAGACTCGTAGGTCGAATCGGGAGATGCTCGAGTGGGTGTTGTCAACGCCGAGCCCGATCGAGCGCAGCGCTAACGCCGCCATTGTGGCCGTGAGGACCGAGACGGTGAGTAGGAGACCTGTGGTTTGGGTGCCGAACCGACGCTCGATCCAGCCGACGACGGGCCGGAGCCGTCGGGCGTGAGGTTTGATACGGCTCGTGGTCCGGTGAAGACGGCTGCCGACCGGATCGTTGGTGAGAGCCTTCCAAGCCGCGGTCCAGGCCGTGCTGGCAGTCATGGCGAGTGTGGGGAGAGCGGTGCGTAGCAGCCAATGAAGACTGTCGACGGCCGCGATGACCGCCCAGGCGAGCAACACCAACGCGACCGCTGGAAGGACCGGCAGATCACCACTGGTGAGGACACCCAGCACCAAGAGAACGATCACGAGCACCAGCCCGACCCGCACCAGGGTCATCAAGAGGTGATGGCGCCGCGCCGTCGCCGGCTCCTCGATCGAGGTTCCATGTGGACTCATCGGACGCTCCGATCGTCGCCGACCGGGGTGGACGCCGTGGCAGATGTTCGCGAGGAAGCCGGTGCTGGTCGCACAGCGTGCAAGTAGTGCCGCACGGCGAGGACCGCGAAGAGCCAGACGCCTCCAAGCGTCCACCCGGCGACGACGTCGCTCAGCCAGTGGACACCGAGGTAGATCCTGGTGAGTCCGACCAGTCCAGAGATGGTCACCGCTATGGTCCACGCCGTCACCTTGCGCGGCCAGGTGTTCAGGTTCAGCGCAGCAAGGAACGCAAACGCACCCCACACCGCCGCGGCCTGGGTGGCGTGGCCGGACGGGAACGCGTAGCCGCCGGCGGGGACGAGACCGAAGTGGGCGGCCGGCCTTGCTCGATGGGAGAGTCGCTTGATGACGTTGAACGAAAGGGATGCCCCTCCGTAGGTGGCGGCGAGCACCCAGGCGGCAAGCCAGCCGCCCTGCCGCCAGCGCCAGGCCGCAGCCACCGAGATCGAGAGCGGCACAAGGACCAGGCTGCTCCCGAGTGCCGTCAGGGCTCGCATCGAGGTGGTCAGCCAGTTCGCCCGGTGGGCCACCATGAACCGCAGCGTGGCGTGGTCAGGACCGATCAGTTGGCGGTCGAGCAACAGGTCGATGACCAGAGAGCCGAACGCCCAGCCGGCGAACACGAGGGCGGCGAGCGTGGCGGTCAGGGTGAGGCCGGTAGCAGTTCCCCGGTCGAACCGGCGGACCAGGAAGTCGAGCTGGCGGCGGTAACGGTCATGGATCCAGGAGAGCCTCGGCCGGTTGGCTTGGCGGTCCAGGAAGCGGCGGATGCGCTCGCGGTCGCCCGCGATACGTCGGGCAGTTGCGATGACGAGTGCGACGGACACGACGATCACCAACAGGAGCAGGCTGGCCGCCTTGGCGTAGTGCTCGACTTGGTGGTAGCTGGTGCCGGCGGCGTAGCCGAGCAGCACGAATCCGGTGGCCCAAGTGGCCCCGCCGAGGATGTTGTATGTGGCAAAGGTGCCGTAAGGCATCCCTGACATCCCCGCCAGGCCAGGTATCAGGACACGTAGCGCGGCGGTGAAGCGCCCGAAGAACACCGCCTTGCCGCCGCGCTCCTTGAGATAGTTCTCGGCCCGGTCGAGATGCTCGTGCTTGACGATGCGGCCGATCGTGCCGTGCAGCAGGCGCCGTCCCCAACGCTTGCCGATCTCGAAGCCGACAGTGTCACCGACCACCGCTCCCAGCGCCGCGGCGGCGATCGCGGCGACAAGGCTGACCCGGTGCTGATAGGCGAGAACGCCGCCTAGCAGCACGGCGATCTCCCCGGGGAATATGACCCGATGAACGCTGACGACTCCAGCGCTGGCAGAGCGAAGATGACCAACAAGGCCGTCCAGCCATGCAGGTGCAGGATCGAATCTGCGATGCGGCTCACTCCAACCGCCCGCCATCTGCCTCGCGGCTACCGGTGATCCATGACATTCCCGGTAGGCGGCCGATGCGCTCGAGGACGAACTCGAACAGCCTGGTCGCCGGGCGAGCGCCAATGAACGCAATGAGGGCACCGACAACCAAACCGGCGGCCACGTCGCCCGGGTAGTGGGCGCCGACGTACACCCGCGTCAGGGCCAATAGCAACGCCAAGACGATGGCCACCTTGCCGACGGTCGGATCGGTCAGCCAGAGCCCCAAGGCGACCGCCCCGACGGCCGTGGCGTGATCGCTGGGGAACGAGAAGTCGGCCGTCTTCGAGATCAACACGTGGGCGGCGTGGGGGATCGCCCTGTAGGGCCGGGCTCGATCGACAGCACGCCCGATCAGCTGGGCCGCCGCGAGAGAGACCAGGGCGCTGGCGGCAGCCCAACCGATGCCCGCTTCTCGACGGAGATCCGCGTGGCTCCGTGCCCGCCACCATGCCACGAGGAGCAGCACCGCGAACAAGACGATGCCGTCCTTGGCGTAAGCGACCGCGGGGCCGTGGAGCCAACCGGTGCGTGTCGCGAGCCGGTCGATCTTGCGGTAGAGCCATCCATCCACCGTCACCGCTCCCGGACCGTCGGCTCCCGAATCGGCCCCAGCAGTCGGTTGATTAGAGACGGGTTGCCCGGCCAGGCCTCCAAGATCACCGTCCGCGGCACTTGTCGACCGGCGTAACGCAGCGCAAGAGCGATGACGACGATGTCGTCGAGCGGCCCGATGACCGGCAAGAACTCGGGGATCAAGTCGATCGGGGAGATCGCCCAGACGGCTGCGAAACCGACCGCCAGCTTTGCTCGCCGCGGGACACGCGGGTCATTGCGCAGCTTGCGGAGCATCTTCACGCAGCTCGGCAGGAACGCCGCCAAGTCCTTGGCCACCCCCTCCGGCAGCCGGGCAGCTAGCACGATCAACAGCAGCCAAGACGCTGCCAAGATGGAGACAGCGATGAGGAGTAGCCGAATCACACACAAGAGTGTAACAGTGGTTACTTATGGCTCGTAGCAAGCCGCATTGGCTTGTGGTGATCGCGCGACTACCGGCGCAGCCGTCCCGACACCGCGTCGCAGTGTGGCGGGAGCTGCGTCGGTCTGGAGCGATGCCCTTGGGCGGTGGCACCTGGACCCTGCCATCGGCCCCGTCGACAAACGACACCGTGGCCCAAGTCCGAGAGCTCGTCGCCCGAGGCAATGGTGAGCTGTTCCTGCTCGACGCGGCACCGGTGGATGATGAGACCAGCCACCGGCTCGAGCGGACCTACACAAAGAGCATCGAGGACGAGTGGCAGGAATTCCTCCGCGACTGCGACAAGTACTCAGCCGAGCTCAAACGCGAGACCACCATCGAGAAATTCACCCTCGCCGAGCTCGAGGAAGAGGAACAGAGCCTCGAACGGCTGCGACGGTGGCACCGAGCTCTCGGCATCCGAGATCGTTTCGGTGCCACTTCCGGTCCACAGGCCAGTGCCCGCCTCAAAGACTGTGCGACAGAACTAGACGAGTACGCCGAGCTCGTCTATCGAGCGCTGGGACAGTGACACGCTGGGACGAAGGCGCCCGATTCGACGCTGGGATCAACCGGTCTGGCCCAAGAAGATCGGCGGTGACTGGGCGTCGATGAGTGGGCGTAACAGGACTTGAACCTGTGACCTCACGCGTGTGAAGCGTGCGCTCTAGCCAGCTGAGCTATACGCCCGAAGGAACTGGGCACCCTACTGCAACCGGTTTCCCGTACAGCACGGGCTCAGGCGCCCGGAGGGGCGCCAGCAACGTGGCCCGCAAGCCCACCGGCTGGCGGGCCTCGCGCACGATCTGTTGCAGGCCGGTCACCAGGACGCCGCGGTGGCGGCCAGCCACCCAGGCAAGGTCTTCCTCGGCCGGGACGGCCGCGGTGACCGGGCCGAAGCGGGCCACTCCGCCGATCCGGCCCGGCACGACCACCGGTCCGTCGCCTCGCTCCTGCAACGACCGCAGCGGCAACACCAGCGGGAGGCGCGGACCGTGCGGCACCACGCTCACCGAAACCTCGCGGCCTTCCCAGGACAGCCGCCGCTCCTCGTCGCGCTGGAACCAACGAAGGGTCCCGAGCTCGGCCGGGATGCCCCAGTTCAAGCGCTCCCCCACCCGAGCATCCGGAGAGTCGACGACGACGGTGGTCAACGTCCAGCCCGGTCGCATCCCGAGCCGGGCCGGCTCAGCGACGGCCAGTCGCAGGTACGGCCCCACGGGAGATTCGCTGACACGCGTGGCCAAGATCAGCGCCGGGCCGGGCATGGCCACCAACCCGTCGGGCAGCGGCGACCGGCGGCCCCGGAGCCGCACAGTGCCGATGATCGACTCACCCCGCATGATCCACGGCGCGAACGCAACGCCATGCGGCATCCGCCACCAGCCTCAGAGAGGCCAGGCAGCGTCGACGGCCAGGGTGTCCTCCAACAGCGCCAACAGCCGCAGCACCCCCGCGTCACCGTGCTGAGGGCCCACCACTTGGAGGCCGACCGGCATGCCATCGGGAGTGAAACCAGCGCACACGGTGCCCGCCGGAGACCGGGTCAGGTTGAACGGATAGGTGAACGCCACCCAAGCGGGATCAGGTGTGCCGTTCACGCGCCCAGGCTCTTGGCCGATCGGGGTCTGCCCGGCCACGGTCGGCGTGAGGAGGAACGACGCGCGGTGGAGCACTTCGACCAGGCGCAGGTTCATGCGGTGGGCAGTGTCCTGGACGCGGAGGATGTCGGTGGCTTTCGCCTTGTCCCGGGCCCAACGCATCATGGCGGCTAGTTCCGGATCGAGCCGGTCCCAGCCGTCGGCATCGTCGCCGACTAGGCCCTCGACCGTCCTCAGGTTGGCGATGAGGGTCAGCGTGAGCCACTCGACGCCCGGATCGGTGTCGTACACGTCATCGACCAGCACGACCTCGGTGCCCCGCGCCTCCAGAGCCTTGATGGCGCCTTCGCAAACCGCCAGGACATCGGAGTCGACCGTGGCGTAACCGAGCGTCGGCGACCAGGCCACCCGATGGGGAGCATGCACCTCGTCCAGCGCGTCCCGCCAGGACTGATCGGGCATGGGCAGCGCCCGTAGGTCGCTCGGGTCGGGGCCGATCACCGTGTCGAGGGCCAGGCCCAGGTCCCGTGCCGTGCGGGTCATCGGCCCCTTGGAGGAGAGGTCGGCCCAGTTCGGCGGGTGCGGGCCGCCGACCGGCACTCGACCGAGCGAGCACTTCATGCCGGTGAGACCGCACAGCGCGGACGGGATGCGAATCGATCCTCCGCCGTCTGACCCTGTGGCCAGTGGAACCATCCCGGCCGCCAGGGCCGCCGCGCTTCCACCGGAGGAACCGCCGGGCGAACGCTCGAGCGACCACGGGTTCCCGGTCCGTCCGAAGATCCGGTTGTCGGTGTCGGCCTTCCAGGCCAACTCCGGCGTGTTGGTCTTGCCGACGACGACGCAACCCGCCTGGCGCAACCGGTCGACGAGGAGAGAATCGGCGGTGGCCGGCGCGTCCTCAGCGCGCAACAGGGAGCCCTGGGTGGTGACGAACCCGCGTGCGTCCTCGGTGTCCTTCACCGCTAGGGGGATGCCCGCGAGAGGGCCGACATCCTCGCCCCGGGCCAGCCGCTCGTCGACCCCGCGGGCTTGGGCCAGGGCCCGCTCGGAGTCCACCGCGACGAACGCGTTCAGCGTGGGGTTGACCTGGCCGATCCGTTCCAGCGCGACCTCGGTGAGCTCCCTGGCTGACACCTCCCGGGCCGACACCTGCGCCACGAGGTCCTCCACCGTCTCGTTGCGGAAGTCCATGGGCCGCGACCCTACGACGCGCTGCGCTCGCCGGTCAGTCCCGTGATGTTCGCGCTATAGGGCCTGCACACTTTGAAACGATCAGGGCGGCCGCAACCGGTAGCAACCGGCGTCAGGGCCGTTCGACCTCGTTCAGCAGGTCATATTTAAACCGTTGTGGTGCCGCTCGCGGCGCTGGTGTGGTGGCCCGAACTCCCGTGCACCAACTCGTTCGCAGCGACCGATTCTGTCGCACATCCAGACGGCGAACGCTATGGTTCCTCTGCTCGCCCGGACTCCGAGGGGAAGACAGTGCTTCTACGCAAACCTCGCGCCGTGCTCGTCGTCACCCTCATGGCTGGTGCCAGCCTGCTTAGCAGTTGTGGGGGGTCAGCGGGGCCGTACAACCCCGCGGACTGTTCGACCGTGGCCCACGACCCACATCCATCCAGCCACGAGGTCGGTCGGATCAACGCCGAGGTGCGTCAGACCTGCCCGATTGCGGTCGAGAAGAATTCCGCGGAAGCCCAGCTCTGGGAGAGCCGGTGGTGGGGGTGGGACCGCATTGGAGACGGGGGTTTCAGTGACCTGAAGACTCGCAAGGTCTCATCGGCATTCGCGGACGCCGGTTGCCGCGACAACGACATTCGGGTGACTGGATTTGGACACTACGAATGGCACGGCACCCACGTGTCCTCGTCAGAGGTGTCCAACTCCAAGCACGTCAGTTGCTGAGATCTGACCTCAGCGTGGAGGTTAGCCACCTCCGCGCCGGGTCGTCCGGGGACAGGGATCGGAGTTGCGACTTCACCCTTTCTCCGGCGGCGGCTTCCGTACTCGTCGGTCCGAATGGCACAGGCAAGACGTCGCTGATGCGGACCCTCGCCGGCATCGGCCATGGAACGGTGCGCTTTTCGATCGATCACAGGTCTCTTGACCCTTCCGTAGCCGCGGCGCTCGACTTCTTGGGTTTCGATCCCAGCTATCGGGTGGGCCCGGCGATCAGCGAGCTAGAAACAGCCGCGGACGCAACGGCCGAAACCCTGCTCCGCTTCGAGGCCTTGTCAAACAGGTTCATGCTCCCGGATGTGGCTGGCCGCAGGATCGGCGAGCTCTCACTCGGGACGCGCCAAAAGCTGCGCCTCTGCCTCGCGCTGTCGCAGCCTGCGACACTCCTTCTACTCGATGAGCCCCTGCGAGCCCTCGATCAAGCAGCGTGTGCTGTGCTCATCGACCTTCTGAACCAGCGTGCGTACGGCTCCACCTATGCCCTCGTGTCCTCCCACCAGGACACGGGCGACCTGCTCGGTCTCCGGATCGACGCAGTCAGCCTGATGGCTAGCGCTCGGGATTGATGGCGGACGCTTACCTGCGCCTCGTCGGCATCCACGTTCGCCACCTGCTCGAGGATCGAGCTACACAAGCGCTCGTGGCGGCGGGAGCGCTCTTGGGCCTCGGCCTTCCCGCTCTCGTTTCGTTATCTGGTTCGGGGAGACGTTCACCGACCGTGATATCGGCACTGGCGAGCAGCGGCTCAGGCAGTGCTGTCAACCGAGCGTACGTTGCGGTCTATGCGGCCCTGCCACTCCTGGCAGGCCTCACGCCGGTCTACTTCGGAGCGCGCCTCGCGGGGCGGGCTCGCGACCACGGTGTGTTCGCGTTGATCCGAGCGAATCGGACGGCTGAGCGACGGATGGTGCGAGCGCGCCTTGTGGCAGGGCTTCTCGGAACGGCCTCGGTCTGGGCTGCCTTCACGGCAGGATTGGTCTTGACTCTCCTCATCGCCGGGAGCGGCACCGCCCGGTCGCTCTTCAGCATGAAGGTGGTCGATCCCCCCACGGCCAGTGCCGTGGTGATGGCTGGCATTTGGATGCTCTTTCTCCACAGCGCAAGTACTTACGTCATCTCCTTCGTGCTTGGGCTCGTAGCTTCAGCGAACGCTGCTACGGCCACGCCCGTGTCGCTGTACCTGGCCGGCATGTTCCTCAAAGGGGTTCCTGGCATCGAGGCGTTGGTGCGCGTCCTCCCGAGCTACTACACCGACGTGTGGCTTGCTCCCATCTCTGACGACGTGATCTTCGACGACTTTCGCCACGCGTGCTCGATCGCCGGCCTATGGATCGTGATGGCCGTACTCGTCGTCCTCGTGGTACGACCTCGCCCGCCAAAGTTGGGCGAGCTTGGGTGAGCCCCGACATCGAGTCGCTGGTCGAGGGGCTGCGCAGCCCTGACTGGGCGCAGTGCCAGGAAGCGCTAGTCGCCTTCTCCCTTGATGCAGAGGGCCTCGTTCACGCACCCGGGGCACTACAGGGTCCGATGTACCGCCGGCTCGACCTCCTGAGGAGCGACATTCGCCACGACCGGCGGTATGAGTGGCTTGCTCGGACAGACGAGGAATGGACCGGTTGGATCGGGTCCGAGCCGTATGACGCCCGGCGATTCTGCCCACCAGGTGATGGACCAGTGTTCGCGCATCTCATCTGGAAGCCGCAGCGCGGATTGTGGTCCGCGCCCTTCCTCGATGGATCGCGGACCCTCTGGTCCGAGTACCTCCTGCGGCGCCAGGCCATCGGGAGCCGCCGCCTCAGAGCAACCGTCCGATCCGGCGGAGGTCCCGCGCTGCACCTTCCGAACCTTGAGGCATTCGACGCCTTGCAGACCGTCGTCCGAGCCGGCGACGGAGTCAACTGGTCAGAGCTCGGGCTCAAGTACGAGGCCGTCCACTTCTCCTGGTGCCTCGTCCTCGAGGGGATCATCGCGCAGCTGCTTGACCCCACGAGAGTTCCGCCTGCGCTGGGCATCGGTGTCGCCTCGACCCTGTGGCTACGGCAGCCGCACGCCGAAGAAGTCGGCCGATGAAGGCGCGAGTCGGCCTCTGGATTGCGGTCGGGGTCACGGGCTTGGTCTTGGTGTGGTCAGCGCTCCGTCAGCCTGACCGCACGCTTTCTGAACAGAGACAAGGCAAGCTTCTGGACCTCCCCGCTAGGCCGCCGAGCCTGGCGCTGCGGAACCACGCAGCCACATTCGGTCACCTGCATCCCCTTGCCTACACATGGCCGACCTACCGCTCGGCCCCAGAGTTGAAGCCTGGAGTCGGCCGGGTTCAGTTGCCGCGGGTCACGAGTCCGCACGACATGTCCGACGTCGTAGCACTCCGGTTCTCGACGGAGGTCGCGCCTCGGTCGCTCGACATGCGGGTCTATCGCCTCGATCCGTCGATGCACCCGGACAACCTGCGGCCGGACCGGTCCTATCACTGCGATCTGAAGAGTGCCTGTCAATACAACCTTGCCGGCGGCCAGATCGAGGTGTCGCTGCAACGACCGGCCCACCTTCACAGCGGAGACTATGTCGTCGTGCGGGCGTTCTTCTTCGGACTTGACGCAGGCAAGGAATCAGTTGCAACAAGCTCGTGGGGCTTCCGCCTCAAGCGCTAGCTCCATGGAACAGCGCGGAGCGTGGAGCATCCGCACTACGGCACGCCCACGCAGTCGAGGAGGCCGTCGGTCGCGAGGCGTCGGCGTTCGGTGCCAGGTGGGCACTGGCTGCTCTCGCCGACACGGGTGACGAGCTTGACGTCGTGCGGCTGCTGACAGCCCACGACTTCGGTGGCCGGTGGGGTTGGACCAGTACGGATGCGCAGACAGGTGCCGGCGGCCGGTCTGATCGCCGGGGCCGGGGTGGCCGGAGCATGGGAGGAGCGTCCGGCGGTGGCGTACGCGGTGAACACGAAGATGGCGCCGAACACCACGATCAGCGCGATCCATGGAAGGCCGCGTATCACGTGGGCCTGGAGCGGCCCGATGTCACCCATGACGACGACCATGTCCTCGTCGTCGTCCGCCGCCGGCATCGGCCCCGACCGGTGAGCCGCCGCGGTCGCCATAGAACCGGCCGGGCTGCGAGGGCCGCGCAGGCTCTCGTCGTAGCTTCGCCGCCGGACCGGGTCGCCGAGGGCGCGCCACGCCTCGTTGATCTCACGCATGCGCCGATCAGCCAGCGCCCGTTCGGCCGGGTTGGCGCCGCTCTGGCGGTCCGGGTGCAGGCGCCGGGCCAGCACGCGGTATGCGGCCCGCACCTCTTCGGTGGACGAAGCCGGTGAGACACCGAGCCGCTGGTAGTGGGTGGCCAACCGTCCCAGCCTAGGAGCGCGTCTAGACGGGTCGTCGCCTCGACCCGTTCCCTGTTCCCCAGAAGATCTGGGGGCCAAGCCCAGCCGGTTACATCTAGAAGTGGCGTAGGTCGTAGTGGGGGTTCAGGATGGCCAGTCGGTTGCCTTGGGCGCCCACCATGCCTTCGATGGCCAGTTGCGTCCCAGGAACGATCCCGGGGATCTGGCGCCGGCCGAGGAACACCGCGGTGATCCCACCGGTGGGATCGACGAGGACCAACTCGAGGCTGGGGACGTCAGCCCACGGCCTCACCCGCAACGAACGCACCCGGCCCCGGACCTGCACCCGCTGACGGAACCGAGCCTCTCCGATCGGGATGCAGTCGCTCACGTCGAGCGGCCCGGTCGGGAGGGCGAACGCGCCGGCGATCGGCCGACGGACGTTGATGACAGTCGACGGCGCGGGCTCGGCCTCCCCTGCGTTGTCCGCCTTCTGGCGTTTGCGCTCAGCGCTTGTGAACCGCACGGCGGAAGTCCTCCGGAACCTCGGTGGTGCCGAAGTGGTACGGCACGAATGTGACGTTGCTGTGGGGCAGCCGCCCGACCGCCTTGGCGATCTGGTCGGCTGTGCGGTCATGGAGGAGGCGATGCCAGAACCGTCGATATTCGTGACGGGGGATCAAGACGCTGACCTCGGTCCGCCCGTCACCGAGGTCACCGGCCACCACCTCGAGCACGGACCGGTCGATCCGCCGATCCGGGCAGTGCACGACCTCCAGGGCTATGTGAACCAGGCCGAGCCGCTGCCACTCGGCGGTCAGCGTGGCGGAACGCTCGGGGTCGATGGCCACGTGCACCGCCCGCAGCTCGTCGGGCATCAGCGTGCGGGCGTACTGGATGGCGCGAGCGGCCGACTGGTCAAGGTTGTCGATCAGCACGAGCACGACGTGGCGTCGCAGGATCGGGGCTTCTATCGCCGCCTTGGCCTCGTACTCGAGCTCGGCTTCTTCAGCCTCGTACTGCCTGTTCAACCGGAACAGCAGGGCCACCATGATGGGAACCATCACCACGATCACCCAGGCGCCATGGGTGAACTTCGTGACGGCGATGATGAGCGTCACGATCCCCGAGATGAGTGCGCCGAAGCCGTTGATCGCCAGCCCGGCCCTCCAGCCCGGTTCGCGCAGGCGGAGGTGGTGGCGGGCCATGCCGGACTGGGACAACGTGAAGGAGGTGAACACGCCCAATGCATAGAGCGGGATGAGGCGGTCGACCTTGGCCTCCGTGGCCAGGACCAGCACCGTGGCGGCCACCGCCAGGGAGATGATGCCGTTGGAGAAGACGAGACGATGGCCGCGCTTGGTGAGCTGCTTGGGCATGAAGTTGTCGTCGGCGGCGAAGCTCGCCAGGCGCGGGAAGCCGGCAAAGCTGGTGTTGGCCGCCAACACCAGGATGAGCATGGTGCCGGCCTGCAGGGTGAAGAACAGGAAGTGCCCGAGAGGATTCGGGCCGTAGGCGAACTTGCCGACCTGGGAGATGACGGTCGGCGTGCCCTCGGTGTAGGGCCGGATGTGCATGTGTCCGGCCAGTATCGACAGCCCGAGGAACATCACCGCGAGCGAGGCGCCCATGATCACGAGCGTGGTTCGTGCGTTCTTCTGTTCGGGTCTCTTGAACGCCGGGACGCCGTTGCTGATCGCCTCGACGCCCGTCACGGCCGCCCCTCCGGAGGCGAACGCCCGCAGGACCACGAAGAGCGCCGCTCCCATGAACAGCCCGTTGCCCGGTTTCCCGAAGGCGATCATCCCCTCGTGGAACTTCGTCTCGGCCGGCAGGTGGCCGATCGCCATCCGGTAGAGACCGACGGCCAGCAGCACCGCCATGTTCGTCATGAAAAAGTACGTCGGGATGGCGAAGAGCTTGCCCGACTCCTTCACACCGCGCAGGTTGCCGTAGGCGATGAGGAGCAGGAAGGCGATCGAGATGGGCACCTTGTAGGGCTCGAGCGCAGGGATGGCCGAGGCCAGAGCAGCGGTTCCGGCCGCCACCGAGACCGCGGCAGTGAGGATGTAGTCGGTCAGGAGCGACACGCCGGCCACCTGTGCGGGCAGGATGCCGAAGTTGTCCTTCGTGACGATGTACGCCCCTCCGGCGCCCGGGTAGGCGTTGATGGTCTGGCGGTAGGAGAGGATGAGCAGTGCGAGTACCACCAGCAGGGCCACCGTGATCGGAACCACGAGGGAGAAGGCAGCCACGCCGATGACTCCCACGAGCACCCGCAGGATCTCCTCGGTCGCGTATGCCGACGATGAGAGGTTGTCGCTGGCGAAGATGGCCAGCGCCGTCGGCTTGCCCAGCCGCTCGCCCTCGAGCTCCTCGGTGTCGAGGGGCGGACCGAGCAGCTTGTTCTTCAGGCGGTAGCTGAGCGGCTCAGCGATATCGATCGTCGGCGCCGGCGGCATCGGCTCCGGGGGTGCGGGGGCAGGGCGAGCGTTAGGGCCGACCTTCGCCGGCTCGGTGATCGTCACGGCGCACAGTCAAACACCCATCCCGGTGCAGCGACGACACGCCGCGGACAGACCTCGAAGGTCGGCGATCCGAGCGGGCGCTCTCAGGCGTCGACCGGGCCGCCGCAGCGCCAGTAGGCGCCGTGGTCGCGGTCGAGGTAGCCGACGTCGACCAGCCAGCGGCTGAGGATGGCGTTGACCTGGCGCTCGGAGTAGTGGGTCGACACCTCGAAGTCCTGCACGATGGCGTCGAACACCGCCAGCCGCTTGGTGTGGCTCGACGGCAGTGACGTGAGCCGACCGTCCTTGACGTAAGCCCGCAGGACACGAGCCCGATCCGGTGGTTGGCCGGCATGCTCGTCGACCGCCGGTTGCCGCGCCGCGGCGCGAGCCGCCACGGAGAAGGCAGCCTCCAACAAGAGGACGCTGCCCTCATCGTCTTGTTCCACCAGACCCCCGTCGATCAACCGCCCTACAGCCGTGGCGGCACGGCGGACGTCGAGCCCGGTGATGTTGCGGACGTGCTCCATCCCCGATGCTCCAAGGACGAGTGCGGCGAACACGAGCCGGCGGTCCTCGTCGGCCAGCAGCCCGGCTAGTTGCGCGGCCGACGGGACGGGTTCAGCGGGCGTCGCGCCGTCGGAGTCGGACATGCCCTCGATCCTGCCTGTTCCCGGCGCGCCCGTACCACCAACTTCGGCCAACTCAGGTCAGGTCAGGTCAGGTCAATGGTTGGCGGGAGCGGAGCTCCAACAAGAGGCTGCCCTTGCTGTCAAAGGCCAGGGCCGCGTCGCCGGAAACGAGAGCGCGGATGGGCTCGCCGACCAGGTCGGCTCGCCACCCGGACCGGAGTCGTGCGGTTTCGCTGCCCGCCAGGAGCGCCTCGATGTCGGCCCGGGTGGCGACCAAGGACGTCTCGATCTCACAATCGCGAGCCAATTGGCTCACCCAGGCCGACACCAGGGTCACTGCGGGGCGAAGGTGACGATCGAGCTCCGCGGTGTCGTCGGGTCGGTTCCTCGGGTGGGTGGCGTCCAGCCCGGTCCGGACCGCGCTCAACACCTGCTCGCCGACCGGCGACCGGATGTGACGTCCGTCGACCCCGCGGACCTTCCGGAGCTCCTCCAGCGTGGTGGGCGCCCGCTGCGCGATGCCGACCAGCGCCATGTCGGGCAACACGAACCGAACGGGCTGATCGGTCTCGGCCGCCTGCCGTTCACGCCATGCGGCGAGTGCCCACGCCACGGACGCGGCCTGGCCTCGCAGCGCACGCGCCTCCTTGATCCGCAGCCATGCCTCGTCGGGATCACGCAACACGCTCCCCCGCTGTCGGATCCGTTCGCATTCCTCGTCCACCCACGCCAACCGACCCCGCTCCTCCAACCTTTCGGTGAGCTTGCGTTCGAGCTCGATGAGGAACTCGACGTCGGCCGCGGCGTAGGTCATCTGCTCAGGTCTTAACGGTCGGCGCAGCCAGTCGGTCATCCGGTCACCCTTGGCCAGACGGAGTCCGAACTCTCGCTCAACCAAGGTGCCGAGCGACGGCAACGTGTGGCCGAGGAAACCCGCTGCGAGCTGGGTGTCGAACAGACGACTCGGCAGGGCACCGCAGGCCAGGTACAGCACTTCCAGGTCCTGGCTGGCGGCGTGCATGATGCACAGCCCAGGACCTTCGAGCACGTCGGTGAACGGTGCCAGTGAGACGGCGAGTGGATCGACCAGCGCAACCTGGTCGTCCCATGCCAGTTGCACCAGGGCCAGCTGGGGGAAGTACGTGCGCTCCCGGTGGAACTCGGTGTCGATGGCGTAGACGTCGGCCGCGCACAGCGAGGGCAACAACGCGGCGAAGGCCGCGTCGGAATCCACCCACTGAGCGGCCACCGGCTCAGCCTGGTTGGTTGCCGGCGACGACCGGGTGGCCGGCCTCGATCCACGCGGTCGTCCCCCCGGCCACGTTCACCGCGTCGACACCTCGCTGGCGGAGGAACTCAGCGGCCTGGAGGCTACGCCCGCCGGACTTGCAGATGACCAACACCTCACCGTCGGCCGGGATCTCGCCTTGGCGGTCCGGCAGCTCGGGAAGCGGCACCAGCCGTGCACCGGGGACGTGACCTTCCTCGTACTCGTCGGGATTGCGGACATCGACCACTGTGGCGCCCGCCTCCCAACGTCGAGCCAGCTCGGTCACGTCGATCTCGGGTACCTCCATGGATCTGGCTTCCTCCAACGACGATCAGGGTCCAGCGGATGGTACCGGGCGCCGCGTCCAGGCCGTCAGGGTGACAGGTCCTGGGGTCGGTCGACATCACGCACGCGACGTGGGTCCGCGACTCGCACGACAGTGGCATCGGCCAGCCGGAGGGCGAAGCTGAGCGCCCGCTGCCCTCCGGTCAACCCGACGAGGAGGCCCGGCCGGAGATCGGCGTCGTACACCCCGGGAAGAGGCTGCGGCGTCCCCTCCAGGCCGTACACGGTGGCCATCGCCCGGTTGGCCCGGTGGGCTTCGACCAGGGCGCCCAGTGTCGGAGCGTCGAGCCAGGGTTGATCACATCCGGCCACCAGGACCGTCGGCTCGTTCGACCAGCCGAGCGCGGTGGTCAACCCGCCGAGTGGTCCTTGTCCCGGCCACTCGTCGTCCACCACGACGAGACCGAGTGAGCCGAGGGCCTGCGGATTCCCACCGATGCACGCCACCTCCGTTGCACCGGTGGCGCGAAGGGCCTCGGTAACGCGCAAGACCATGGCCTGGCCGTCGACCTCCACCAAGGCCTTGTCGGTTCCCATCCGTCGGCTGGAACCGCCGGCGAGGACCGCACCCGCGAATCCCGCGGGGCCCGGCGTCAGGCAACGCCTCCGTAGGACGCGGCCGTGCCCCGGCTCTCGCCGTGGCTCGCTGCGGCATCCGCCAGGTCGGCCAGGAACTGGTCGGCCACCTTGGCGTGGTACGGCGAAAGCATCAGGTGGAGGCCGCCCTGCTGGCGGTCGAGGTTCCAGCCACGATCATCCATCACGTCGCCGATCGCACCGATGTCGTAGCGATCCGAGCCGACCTCCATGACCGACAGGTCGGGCGGATGGGTGATCCGCAGGCCATCGATGGCGGCGATGCCACGCTGGAACTTCCTGGTGGTGTCCCGCACGACCTCGGCCATGCGCAGGTATCCGTCCGCCCCGAGGTGGTTGATGGCCGCCCACGCGCCGACGATCGGCGCAGCCGGCCTGGTGCCGGCCGAAGTGCCCGACGCGTACAGGCCGCCGGGCCAGTCGTCGTACCAGAAGAACTGGGTCTCGAGCAGCGAGCGGTCGCGGTAGAGCACGACCGATGCGCCCTTGAACGTGTAGCCGTACTTGTGGACGTCAGCGGACAGCGACGTCACGCCCGGTACCCGGAAGTCCCAAGGCGGAACCGGCTCACCGAGCCGTTCCCACCACGGCAGCAGCCAGCCGCCGAGGCAGGCGTCGGTGTGGAACAAGATGTTGCGCTCGGCGGCCAGCGCTGCGAGGTCGGTGATCGGGTCGATCACGCCGTAGGGGTAGCAGGGCGCCGAGCCGACGATCAGTCCGGTCCGTTCGGTGATGGCCGCCGCGGTGGCCCCCGGATCGGCCCGACCGTCGCCGGCTACCGGAACGGTGACGTGTTCGACGTCGAGGTACTTGGCCGCCTTGGCGAACGCGGGATGGGCGGTGGTGGGCGTGAGGAGCTGCGGCTCGGGGATCCCCCGCTGGTTCCGGGCGTGGTCGCGGGCCACCTGCACGGCCAGGAAGATGCTCTCGGTGCCGCCGGAGGTCATCGAACCGGCGTTGGGAGGAGCACCGACGAGACCAGCCGCCATGGCGATGACGTCGAGCTCCATCTGCAGGACGCTCGGCACCTTGAACGGGTTGAGAGCGTTCTCGTGCAGGTACCGGTGGCCGACCTGTTCGAGCAAGTGGTCGAGCGTGGGGTCGTCGGCGTTGTAGACGAGGCTGAACGCCCGGCCGCCCCGCCAGTCGATGTCCGCGGCGTGCCGCCGGTCGATCTCGGCCAGGAGCTCGTCGACCGGCCGCCCGCGCGCCGGGATGCTCGCTGGTCCGGCGGTCATGACGCGGCGATGTTAGGCCGGCGACCTACTGGTCGAGCACGGCTTCCAGGTCGCGGACGTGCTCCTGGGTCTGGGTCAGCAGCGGCCGAAGGGCCTCGGCCACGTCGGCCAACCCCATCTCAGCGGCCTGGGCGGTCCGCTCGCGGTAGCGCTCGAGCTGGCTCGTCTCGAGCTCGAGGTCGAGCTCCAAGGCGCGGCGGGAGTCGGTGGTGGAAGGCGGCTGGGGGACGGTGGTGCTCGGGACCCCGCCGAGGAACTCGACCTGCTCGGCCAGCACGAGAGCGTGGTTCAGTTCCTGGGTCGCGTGAGCCCGTAGCTCGTCGACCGTGCTCATGTACTCGGCGCCCTTGATGATGGCGATGTGTTGGACGTACTGCACGATCGAGCGGAACTCGGTCTCGAGATCCTCATTGAGCAGCTTGACCAGCTCCGATTTCTCCATCCCGAGTTCCTAGCACCCCGGCTGCGGAACGCCTGCGGCGGACGCTGATGCGTCGAGCCCGGGTCACGCTGCACTCCGGCCCCGACGACGGTCAACCGCCGTAGTTCATCCGGGTGTCCTCCATGCGGAGCACCGCCGTGTCGTCGTCCTTCTGGAAGCCGCAGTCGACGATCTCACCGATGAACAGGGTGTGCTGGCCCAGCTCCACCGACTGGCGGACCTCGCAGTCGAGGAAGGCCGGGGCCTGATCGAGGATCGGGGCTCCGGTGGCGCCGTCGTGGAACGCGAACCCGTTGAGGGTCATCGCGTCGAGATCGACCTCGACCGGCTTGGTGAACTTGCGGACGATGGCCCGGTCCTCGCGATCCACGGTGCACAAGCTGAACACCCGGCCCGCGGTGACCAGCTCGTGGGTCAGCGCGCCCTGTTCGATGCCGACGCCGATGAGCTTCGGTGCGAAGGACAGCTGGGTGACCCAGTTGACGGTCATTAGATTGCATTTGACGACGCCGTCGACTTCGGCCCTGCTCCCGAGTACGTACAACCCATAGGGCAGCGTCCAGAGCACGCGGCGCCGCAGCTTGTCGTACTCCTCTTGCGCTTGCGGGTCGCTTCCGACGCTCGCAGGAAAGGGTCCAACCGGTCCCGAGCCACCTGGTGCTGCCATGGCACGACCGTACCTGCGTCGTCGCATCGCCTCTTGCGGCGTCGTGACCGAGCTAGAGGCTTTGCGGGTCGAGGTCGAACGCCTCAGCGTTCGACGCCTCCCTGCTGTCCTCCGGGCCGTGTGGGCAGCGGTCCCGTGCTCACGGCCGCACCGTACCGGTGGGCGCGTGGCCGATGGGCTGCGGTGCGGGCCGCGCCGGGTCGACGGCGACCGAACGAAGCCAGCCGGCGTGGACTACCCCCCGAGGACCTTCTTGGCGATCTGCTTGGCCAGAGCCTCTGCCTTGTCATCGGTGTCGATGTTGCCGGCCTTCTCCCCGCCACCGCCGTTCGCGATCAGGATCCCGACCGAGCTCGTGCCCTTCAACGCATCGAGCGTGGCCCCGTTGCTCCCGCTGCCGTAGGCCTCGTCCCCGACCCCTTCGACGGGCTTGATGCCCTTGAGGGACTTGGAGGCGACCTTGTTGTTCTGGTAGTTCGTCTCGTCGCTGGGGGTGATCTCGACGCTCGAGTAGTTGTCCGGGGCGTTGTAGACGCACTTCTGGTTGGCGCCTGCGGTCTGCTTCTCCATCGTCACCGGGAAGCCCAGCAGCTCCTCCATCTCGGCGGCGGTGTACCACTGGCACGGGTCACCCGTGGCTCCACCGCCGCCCCCGGCCGTGGTGCCGGAGTCGTTCCCGCCCGTGGTCCCGCCGTCGGCCTCCGTACCCTTGGACGCCGTCGTGCCGTCGCCGCTCGAACCACAGGACACGGCACCGAAGGCCAGGAACCCGCAGGCCAGGACCGCGAGGACCTGCCGCTTCAAGGGAATGGTGGGCATGGAGGTCTCCCCGCATCAGTGAGCGCAACCGCCCCCGGAACGGCCGGACGGTACCATTTGCGTCGGCAGGGGAGTAGAACGCTCGCGACACGGGACTCTCGTTCACGCCGCCAGCGTCGCCCCGAACGGCAGACGACTGGGCGCCATGAGTGCGGGGTATCTCGGCGCCACCGTGGCCCAGTTGACGGTCATGCCGTTGCGCCGATCCTCCATGCCGATCTGGGCGCGGCTGCCGAGCACGTACAACCCGTACGGCAGGCTCCACAGCACCCGCCGCCGCAACTTGTCGTACTCCTCCTGCGCCGCCTCGTCCGCCCCGACCCGACCGGGGAACGGCCCGACTGGTCCGGCGGTACCTGGGGACGCCATACCGGCGACGCTAGTAGCCGGGGTGATCGCCGCTTCTTGATGTGAACGTGTCGCCAGCGAACCGATCTAATACTCAGAACTCGATTGGCCAGCCTTGAACTGACTGGTGCCGTTGACTCAGCTACGGCACTCGGCGACGAAGCTGTCGAACAGAGCTTGTTGTTGCGGGTCGGTCGCCGCGGTGTCTTCGGGATGCCACTGCACGCCCAGGACCCACGGTGAGCCGGGCCGCTCGAGCCCTTCGACGATGCCGTCGGGGGTATGGGCGGTGACCACCAAGCCGTCCCCGGCACGGTCCACCGCTTGATGGTGGTGACAACGACCCTTCGCGGAGGTGGCGCCCAGCGCGTCGGCCAAGCGTGAGCCGGGCTCCACTTCGATCGGCATGTCGATCCCCGCGCCGCCAGAAGGGGTGCCGTGGGGTAGGACGGCCGGCAGGTCGCCGATGTGCTGGTGGAGGGTGCCGCCGAGCGCCACGTTGAGGACTTGCAAGCCTCGGCATATGGCCAGCACCGGCAGGTCGGCGTCGACCGCCGCGTGGAGCAGGCAGAGCTCGAACTCGTCGAGCATGTCGTCGGCGCCGTAGGTCTGCGGAGCGGGCGACTGGCCGTAGCGGCCCGGGTCCACGTCGACGCCGCCGGTGAGCAGCAGGCCGTCGAAACGATCGATCACGGCTGCCGCGCTGTCCCCGTCGAGTGGCTCGGGTCCGAGTACCGGCGCGGTGGCTCCCGCTCGGGTCAGCGCCTCGACGTAGAACGACGGGGACGCCACGGCCGGTTCCCGCCATCGCTCGACCCGCCCGAGCTCCAGGTTGCGGCCAGTGACGAGGATCAGCGGCCGGTCCGCGGAACGTGTACGGGCCATCCCTAGATGCGCTCGAAGTTGCGGACTAGTTCCCAGTCGGTCACCGTCCGGTTGAACGCCGACCACTCCTGCTTGGCCGTGTTCAGCACGTGGTGGTGCACGTCGTCGCCGAACGCCTCCTTCGCCACTCCGCTGTGCTCGAACAGGTCGATCGCTTCGACCAGGGTTGACGGGATGCGGGTGATGTCAGGATCGACGTACGCATTGCCGACGAACGGCTCCCCCGGGTCCAGCTCGTGAGCGATGCCGTACAGGCCCGCGGCCACGATCCCCGCGAACGCCAGATAGGAGTTGACGTCGGCGCCGGGGATCCGAGACTCCACCCGGTAGCCCTCGCCGTGGCCGACCAGGCGCAGCCCGCAGGTGCGGTTGTCGAGTCCCCAGGCGATCGCGGTCGGCGCCCAGGAGTCCGGCTGGAACCGCTTGTAGGAGTTCACCGACGGTGCGAACAGCAGCGACAGCTCACGTGACGCGTGGAGCAACCCACCGAGCCAGTGGCGGAACACGGGGCTCAAGTTGTGCTTCGCCTTGTGGTCCCACATCAGCGACTTGCGGCCCCGCTTGTCCCACAGGCTCGAGTGGATGTGACAGGACGAGCCGGCCTCGGCCATGTCGTACTTCGCCATGAACGTGAGCGACCGGCCGTTGAAGTCGGCGATCTCCTTCGCTCCGTTCTTGTAGATGGTGTTGCGATCGGCCATCTCCAGCGCCTCGGCATAGGTGAGGTTGATCTCGTGCTGACCCCGACCGGCTTCGCCCTTGGAGAACTCGACGGGAACGCCTGCGGCCTGCATCCCGTTGCGGATCTGGCGGATCAGGTACTCCTCACGGGTGGTCTGGAGGATGTGGTAGTCCTCAATCCAGTCGGAGTGCGGCACCAGGTCGTGGTAGCGCTTGGTCGATGCGTCGGCGTAGGTGTCCTTGAACAGGTAGAACTCCAGCTCGGCGCCGATCTTCACCTGGTAGCCGAGGTCGGCAGCCCGCTCGAGTTGGCGGCGAAGCACGGCTCGGGGTGACACCTCGATCGGGTCGCGGCTGTGCTCGTCGACGAGGTCGCAGATGACCATGGCCGTCTTGTCGATCCACGGCACCATGCGCAGGGTCGACAGGTCCGGCACGGCGGAGAAGTCGCCGTACCCCTGGTCCCAGTTGGCGAAGCGGTAGCCGGGTAGCGGGGTCATGTCGATGTCCACGGCCAGCAGGTAGTTGCACGCCTCGATGCTGCCTTCCAGCACCGCGTCGAGGAAGAACCCGCCCATCACCCGCTTGCCCATGAACCGGCCCTGCATGTCCGGGAACACGACAAGCACGGTGTCCACCTCTCCCGAGGTGATCGCGGTCCTGAGCTGGTCCACGCTCAACCTGACACGGTCAGTCACAGCCATGAGCCAGTTCCTACTCGGGAGTGGTGTAGGCGGCGGTGATGCCACCGTCGATGAGGAGCGACTGGCCGGTCATGAACGACGAGTCGTCCGACGCGAGGAACAGCGCGCCCCGCACGATCTCCTCGGGTTCGCCGAACCGGCCCATCGGGATGTGGACCAGCCGCCGCTGACGTTTCTCGTCGTCGCTCAGGTACTGGGCGAGGAGCGGTGTGAGAACCGGGCCCGGGCACAGCGCGTTGGCGCGGATGCCGCGCCGCGCGTACAGGACGGCGATCTCGCGGGTCATGGCCAGCACCGCCCCCTTGGAGGTGGTGTAGGCCAGCTGCGGCGTGGCCGCGCCGAGATAGGCGACGAACGACGCCACGTTGATGATCGACCCACCGCCGGAGTCCAGCAGAGCCGGGATGCCCGCCTTGCAGCACAGCCACACGCCCTTGACGTTCACGTCCATGGTGGTGTCCCACGTGGCCTCGTCGGTGGTCGTCGGGCCGTCGTCCTCAGGCAAGCTCACCCCGGCGTTGTTGTAGAGGACGTGCAGTCCGCCGAACGCGTCGACCGTGCCCGCCACCGCCGCCTCCACGGCGGCGAGGTCGGTCACGTCGGCGGCCAGTGAGATCGCCTGACCGCCGTTCGCCGAGATGCGCTCGACGACGTCGGGATGCTCGGCCAGGTCCACCACTGCGACCCGCGCCCCTTCTGCGGCGAACAGCTCCGCCGCGGCGCGCCCGAGCCCACCGCCGGCCCCCGTGATGAGGGCCACCTTGCCGTCCAACCGTCCCATCGACCTGCGCTGTCCTTTCCTCACGTGACCGTTGGCGGCAAGCCAGCCGGCTCGGGGTGCGGCCGTATGATGCCGCGTCCCGACCGGCGAAGGGACCAAGGACATGGCCGAGCAGATCACCGAACTGCTGATCATCGGTGGCGAGCGCCGGGCCGCCGCCTCCGGCGAGACGTTCACCGTGCTCGATCCGTCCACCGGTGCACCGCTGGCCGAGGTGGCCAAGGCCGGGCGGGCCGACGTCGACGCGGCGGTGGGGCTCGCCCACCAGGCGTTCGCCGACGGGCGCGGGCCTTGGGCTCGCACGAACGCCACCGAGCGTGGCCGGGTGCTGGCCCGCGTGGCCGGGCTGCTGCGGGAGCGGGCCGAGGAGTTCGCGATGTGCGAGGCCCGCAACGCGGGCCACCCGATCGGCGACGCGCGTTGGGAGGTCGAAGCAGCCGCCGGCACGTTCGAGTACTACGCCGGCGCGGCGAACAAGCACTTCGGTCAGGTCGTGCCGGTTCAAGATCCGGGTCTCGATGTGGTGCTGCGGGAACCGGTCGGACCGGTGGCATTGATCGTGCCGTGGAACTTCCCGCTGCTGATCGCTTCGTGGAAGGTGGCACCTGCGCTGGCCTGCGGCAACCCGGTCATCCTCAAGCCGGCTTCGCTCACCCCGCTCACCGCCCTGCTGCTCGGTGACGCCTTGCTCGGCGCGGGCGTGCCGGCCGACAACGTGACCGTGCTACCCGGGCCGGGTGGCGTGGTGGGCGACGCGTTGGTGTCGGATCGGCGCATCGCCAAGATCGGCTTCACCGGTGAGACGGCCACCGGGGCGTCGATACTCAAGGCGTCGGCGGACCACATAGCCAGGGTGTCACTCGAGCTCGGCGGCAAATCGGCGTGCGTGGTGTTCGCCGACTCCGACCTGGAGCGGGCGGCCGTCGAAACGCCGATGTCGGTGTTCGCCAACGCCGGCCAGGACTGCTGCGCTCGCAGCCGCATCCTCGTCGAACGATCCGTCTACGACGACTTCGTGGCCCGGTTCGTCGACCACACCGAGGCCATCGCGATCGGGGAGCCGCTCGAGGAGTCCACCGAGGTCGGGCCGATGATCTCCGAGAGCCGGCGCCGCACGTCGCTCGACTACTTGGAGATCGGCTCCGGCGAGGGAGCGAAGGTGGTGTGCGGCGGCGACGTGCTCCAACGGCCCGGCTTCTACCTCACGCCGGCCGTGGTGGCTGACGTCGACAACGACATGCGGATCGCCCGCGAGGAGATCTTCGGCCCGGTGGCGTCGGTCATCCCGTTCGACGACGAAGCGGACGCCATTCGCATCGCCAACGACAGTGAGTACGGCCTCTCGGGGTCGCTGTGGACCGGCAGCGCCACCCGGGCGATCCGGGTGGCCCAGGCCCTGCGAACCGGCACGCTGTCGGTCAACACCAACCGGTCGGTGAGGTTCGAGGCGCCGTTCGGCGGGTTCAAACGCTCGGGCCTCGGCCGGGAGCTCGGCATGACCGCCATGGACCACTACACCGAGATCAAGAACGTCTTCTTCTCATCGGAGGAGTGAGCGGCTGAGCTAGTTCCTCCACCAAACACTCAGTCGAGGTCGGACGGAGGCCAGCCAGGGTCGAGCTGGGCGAGGAACATGGCACAGCGTTCGTGCTCGTCTCGCTCTCCTATCCGTCCGGCGGTCTCCGAAAGGCCATGGAGAGCTCGGAGGAACCCCCGGTTCTCCTCGTGCCCCCAGCGGACGTAACCACTCCCCCGCCAACCGTTGGCCCGAAGCCGATCGAGGCCGCGGTGGTAGCCCACACGGAAAGCGGCGTAGGCCTCCATGTCGTCGCGGGCGAGTTGGCCGAGGCGAGCCCAGCCGTCGAGGAAGCGCGGCCAACGGGCGACCACTGACGAGACGGTGTCGCGCTGTTGATCCGAGGGGCCGGCGAGCGCGTCGGCCAACGCGGCCAAGGCTCCTGACGGTTCGGGATCGAGCACGGTCTCGGGCGGGCCTTGGGACGTGAGGTTCACGGGGTTCGACACGCGATCACCGTAGGCGGCCGGGCTGCCCGGTGGACTAAGCGGCGGGCCCCCGGGCCGCGGCCCGCCGGACGAACGCCGCGAAGTCACGGGGATGGCTGAGATGGACCCCGTGCTCCGCGCCCTCGACGGCCATGAGCTCGCCGTCGGCGACCGCTTTGGCGAGCTCTTCGGAGGCCCGTTGATGGTGAGGTGCCGATGCCGTGCCGTAGCCGGCGAGCACCGACGGAACCAGGGACCCGGCGTCATAGGGCGGACCGTCGCGCTGCAACGAACGCAGGTCGGCCAGCAACGCGCGGCCTTCCACCCGACGCGCCAGGCGGGTGGCAGGCGGTAGCCGGTTCCAGCGGTCGTCGCCGATCATCCGGCGCATGAACCGTTCGGCTGCGTCGCCGGCCGCTCCGTCGTCTGGGACGGCCTGACTGGCGGCACCCAATGCGGCGCCGCCGGCGCTGGAGGCCGGCCACCACGGCGCCCACGGCATCGGCGCCTCCCAGGTGCCGACTGAGAGGATCAGGTCTGGTTGCTGCTGGGCCGCGACCAGCGCGAACACGCCGCCGATGCTGTGCCCGACCACCACCGAGGGCCGGCCGCCGAGCACATCGATCAGGTCAGCGACATGGGCTTCGAGGTCACCGATGCCGATGTCGGTCGAGTGCCCGTAGCCGCGACGGTCGTAGCGCACCAACGGCAGGTCATCGAGCAACCGGACCGCACGGCCGAAGCTGGCCGAACGGTCCATGGCGCCGTGGACGAGCACCACGATCGCCTGATCCCGGTGGGCTGTGGTGGCCGCCGCCGAGGCCGCGACATGGACCCGGGATCGCAGGCTCATCGGGTCGGTCAGTCCAGCCGGGTGCGGATCGGGTGACCTTCGGGGACCTCGACCAACACGATGCGCACGCCGTCGGGGTCGCTCAGCCAGGCCTCGCGCAGGCCCCACGGCATGGTCTCGGCCGGTTCGGCATCGACCCCCTCACTTCTCAATCGGTTGACCTCCCGGTCGACGTCGGGCACCTGGAGCCACAGCATCATGGCGCCGACACCATCGGCTTCGCCCCGCCCGGCCACGGTCAGCTCGAGGTACCCACCGCCGCAGAACAAGACGATGCCGGTGGTGCGCCCTCCGGAGCCGTACTCGCGGTAGACCCGGAGGCCGAGGCGGTCGCGGTAGAAAGCCAATGACGTCGAGAAGTCGCGCGGGCGCAGCAGGACCCGGCTCGACAGCACCTCCACGGCTGTCACCCTACGGGTGGACCCGCCGTAGGGTGGCCGACCCATGGAGCTGCTCTTCGTCCGACACGGCCTGCCGCTGCGCATCGACGATGCCGGCGGCCCCGCCGACCCCGAGCTCTCCGAGGAAGGCCATCAACAGGCGGCGGCACTGGCCGAGTGGTTGGCTTCGGCCGGCATCGCCGCCGTCTACTCCAGCCCCATGCTCCGGGCTCGGGAGACCGCCGCTCCGCTAGCGGCGCGGCTCGGCCTCGAGGCGGTCGTGCAGCCGGGCCTGGAGGAGTTCGACGCCCACCTCCACTTCTACGTCCCGATCGAGGAGATGGCCCGCGACGACCCGCGCTGGGAACAGCTGGTGGCCGAGTGGAGCTCACCAGAGGCCGACGCGACGCGGCGCACGTTCCGCGCCCGCGTGGTGGACGCGGTCGAACGCATCGTGGCCGCCCACCCCGGTCAGCGCGTGGCGCTGGTCTGCCATGGTGGGGTGGTCAACGCCTACCTGTCCCACATCCTCGACATCGACCGGACCCTGTTCTTCGAGCCCGGCTACACGAGCCTCAGCCGCGTGCTGGCCGCCCGCACCGGCGAACGTCAGCTCATCAGCGCCAACGAAGCCCCGCACCTGGCACCCGTGCCGCGCTGAGCGAGGGCTGACCCGGTCCGCTCGGGCCGAGTCGGCGCGGTCGTGCCGCTGGCCGCGGCTGGAGCGCGCCCACCTCGGACAGGCGCTGCGCAGGTCGGCGCGGTCATGCCGGTCACACCGGCACCAGCGCGCCCTGCTGTTCAGTCGGTGACCGCTTGGGCGGAGCGGACCTCGATGGTGAACGCCGCGGTGCGGTCGATGCCGGGCAACGTGGCGCCCTGGCCGTTGCTGGCCGCCCAAGTGACTGCCCAGTGCACCGTCACCTGTCCTTGGTAGATGCCGCGTTTGGTGAACACATGCGAACAGCTCGTCGACTGGTCGGCCCCCAGCTCGGCCCGCCACGGCGCGCCCGGGCCGGCACACTCCACCGGTGGACCGTCGCCCAGGTCCCAGGTCGTGCTGGTCGGGCGGGCCGACACCTTGGCCGACAGGCCTGGGATCGAGGCGGTCTGGGACACAGGGTCCCAACCATCCACCCACAACCACGTCTTAAGGCCGGCCAGCTGGAAGCGATCGAGGCCCGGTGAGGTAGCCGGAGTCGGGACGCCCAACTTGATGTTGGCCGCCGCCTGCTGGGCCAACATCTGGGGCGTCACCACCGGCTGAGCGACTGGCCGGGCGGCGGCGCCGGGATCGCCGCCAACCGCGTCGTGCCCGCACCAGTGGCGCGGTTCGTGCAGGCCAGGTAGCCCTGCGTGCCGGGCGGAGCGTTCGACCCCAGCCGCTGGTCCAGGTACCCGCCCAGGTCTCCCACCGACGCACCGAGACCGGCCGCCCCCGCCACGCCCGACACGGTCGAGGTGTTGCCCAACGACGCCGCATACCAATGGCACACCACCGGCGTCGACCCACCCGAGGGCCGGCTCCCAGAACTGCCGGGAGCGGTGCCGCCACCGCCCCCCGACGAGCGGGTGGTCCGGATCACCACCTGCGCCCCCCCAGAACCCGAACTAGCCCGCACCGGCGGCGGCGGTGGAGGAGTCGTGGTCGGCGACGACCTTGGGCTTGGTAGCAATGGGGGGTCGCCCTCAGCTTGAGTTGCTCCCATGTCGGTAACGAAAATCCCGACGCAAGTAAGAACGACCGCTAGACGTCGAATCAGCCGGGCGCGCACAGTTTCACCCCCTCTTCGTGTTTGCCTGCGAGGACACGGTCACGCACCAACCACCGGCCACCGATCAGGCTCATATCGATTCTGGCCTGGTACGCGCCGACGGTGTCGTTCACGACTTTCCCCGTGCGCTCCACGAATACGACTGCGTCGTCGATCTCGCACGTGCGGAGCCTCGCCGAAGAGCCGGCCACGGAAAGTCCCACGACGTTCAACGCCGCGCGACTCGGGAGCGCCGGCCTAAGCGCTTGACCGTCGTGGCCAAATGCCTGCAATCGGGACCGATGCTGTGCCAGCGCAGCGCCCGAGAACCAGCGCGTCAGCAGGCGTTGGCTGGACGCCGGCTTCCTCGCTGCATAGAAGTATTCACTCATCGCGTCGCGATACGCCGTTGCTACCTCCCGCTCCACTGGGTTGAGGCCCTTGGGCAGGATCAGGGGTAGGGGCTGGGTCTTGGGTGGGGAAGTCGTCGTGGTGGTGGGCTTGGTGGTCGTGGTCGGGGCCGAGGTGCTGGTGTTGGAGGTGCTGCTCGCCGTGGTGTTGGTGACCTTCGCTGTCTTGGGTGATGGCTTGTCGTCGCCGCACCCGGCGGTCAACGCCGCCAGCCCGCACACCACCACCGCCGCCGCGGTGCGCCACCACGACCCAGCCGGACCTCGATCCACCGCTGCTCCGTTCGACGTCAGATCTGGCTGTCTTGCCCCCACGCCAGACCGGTCAAACCGACTATCGGCGACTCTCTTGCAGTTTCACCGCAACTCCGCACACCCGCAATCAGGAGCGAGGCACCTCGATCCACGGACGCTCCTTGTCCGTGCGGATGTCGCCCGGCAAGCCGAGCACCCTCTCGCCCAGGATGTTCTTCATCACCTCGGTGGTGCCACCCTCGATCGAGTTGGCCCGCACCCGCAGGAACGCCCGCTGGGCCGAGTCGGACATCCCGGCCGTCTCGGGGCGGCTCATCGGGTAGCCGCCCTCGATGAGCATGCCGGCCGGACCGAGCAGGTTCATCGTGAACGCCATGATCTCCTTGTTGAGCTCGGCGAACGCCACCTTGCCGATCGAACCCTCCGGCCCGGGCGTCCCGACCGAGCGGAGCTGGGCGGCCCGCCAGTTGGTAAGCCGCAGCACCTCGGCTCGGCTCCACAGCTTCATCAGCTCAGCCTTACGAGCGAGATCGGTGCGGTCGGTCGCGTTCCACGCGTCGACCGCGTAAGCGATGTGACCGACACCGCGGGGCGGCACAGTCCCGCCGATCGACACCCGCTCGTTCATGAGCGTGGTGATCGACACCCGCCAGCCCTCACCGACCTCGCCGAGCCGCTCGCTGTCGGGGATGCGGACGTCGGTGAAGTACACCTCGTTGAACTCGGCCTCACCGGTGATCTGGTACAGCGGCCGCACCTCGACACCCGGCGCGTGCATGTCGACCACGAAATAGGTCATGCCCTTGTGCTTGGGCTGGTTCGGGTCCGTGCGGGCCACGAGCATGCCCCAGCGGGACAGATGGGCCAGCGTGGTCCACACCTTCTGCCCGTTGACGATCCACTCGTCGCCATCGCGGACCGCCTTGGTGGCCAGGCTGGCGACGTCGGAGCCGGCGCCTGGCTCGCTGAACAACTGGCACCAGATCTCCTCGCCGGTGAAGAGCGGGCGCAGATAGCGGTCACGTTGGGCCGGCGAACCGTGGGTGTAGACGGTCGGCGCCCCCATGCCGTAGCCGATGGGGTTGCGGGCGTAGGGCTGCGGAGCATGTGCGTCGCTCAACCGCTCCTGCACGACTTTTTGCAGCTGCGGTCTGACGCCGAGCCCTCCGCAACCTTGCTCGAAGTGGACCCAGGCCAGCCCGGCATCGAACTGGGCAGCCAAGAAGTCCCGCGGCTTGGTGGTGGCCGGCGGATGGTCGGCCAGCAGCCGGTCCAACTGCTCCACCACCCGACCTTCATCGGCATCAGAGGCGGACCCTCCGACGACGGACTGGGGGGCATCGGCGAGGTCTGTCATGGCCAGCGATGCTACTTGACCCGCGGGTCAAGTGACAGGGCTCGCAGCGAAGCTGCGCTTGTCGAAGACGCCTGCTCAGTTGCCGGACGAGCCAAAGGTGTCAGTTCAGGCGGGCCCGGGCTCGAGCCGCGGCCTGGCGCAGCCTGTCCGCATCGGTCGGCCGGCTGCGCTCGGCCAGTTGCTCGAGCTCGGCGGCCGCCTCGACGAAGTGGCCGGCGCCGACGAGCGCGTCGGCCAGCCCCACCCGCTCCTGGCCGCCGACACCGGGGATGGCGGCGCGGAGCCTCAGGATGCGAACGAGCTGACGGCGCTCACCGCGAGCGGCCGCCACCTGTTTCAGGTTGCCCAGCACCCGGGCCACGATCTCCCGCGGACCTACTGGATCGAGGTAGTGGTCGAGGAACTTCGCGCCGGAACCGTTCAACCGCTTGAACAGCTGCTCGCATCCCGTCCGGTCGAGCACCTGCCCCCCCGAGAACGGATCCACGAAGCGGTTGGCGTCGGCGGGGTCGCCGACCAGGAAGTGCCCGGGTAGGCCGACGCCGACCAGCGCCACCCCGGCTCGTCTCGCCACCTCGATGGTCACGATCGACAACGTGATGGGGATGCCCCGCTTACGGTCGAGGACGCTGGGCAGGAGCGAGTTGGCCGGCTCGTAATAGCCCTCGCGATCTCCGGTGAACCCCTCCCTGGCGAACAGATGACGCCGCACGGCGTCGAGCGTCGGCTCGGTGATCCCTGCCGCCAAGTCGTCGAGCCGACCCAGCTCCCGCTCAACGTCGACGGGATCCGGGTCGAGCACGGTGGCCAGGAGCAGGCACGCTCGGTCGAGGGCCACGTTCCGCAGCGGACCCGCCATCAGCTTTGCGAACGCAGCCTCGGGCTCCACTGCCTCACGGTACCGGCGCCGGTGCAGCCCGGAAGGAGCCGGGTCCCGCCCGTTGTCGATCCCTCGAGGGCTTCGTCACTCGGGGACGCGCTCGTCGAAGCGGGTGCGGCCGGGGAACCCGTCCTCGGGCCAGTGCCACCACTCGACCCGCTCCTCACCGGACAACCAGCAGAGCCAGTGGTCGCGTCCGCTAGGCGCGGTCGCCGGGAAGTCGACCAGACCGCGCTGGAGGTCGCGCAACACGATGCCGTCGACCGCCAGCATCTCGACTGCCGCTCGGAGCACGATGCGCGGATCGGCTCCCGTGGCCCCTCCCCCTGCATGGCGCTCGACCATGGCCTGCAACGAGTCGATCAGGCCCTGCAAGCCGGGGACGAACGCGTCGGCCTCGGCCGTCGTCCAGCGACGACCAGGAACGAGGCTCACCATTCCTCGGCTGCCGGCTCGACCATTCGGCTCACGGCTGGATCACGGCTGGATCACGGCTGGATCACGATCAGCCGCTCTCGAGTCATCTCCCGGACGCTCCAGTGCGGCCCCTCCTTCGTGTTGCCGCTGTCCCGCACGCCGCCGTAAGGCATCTGGTCGGTGCGGAACGTCGGCACCTCGTTCACCAGCACGCCGCCGAAGTCGAGCGTGTTGGCTGCCTTGAGGGCGGCAGCCAGCTCGGTGGTGAAGATGGATGCTTGCAGCCCGTAGCGGGTGTCGTTGGCGACGGCCAGCGCGTCGTCGAGCGCCTCGTACGCCTGGATCGCCACGACCGGGCCGAACACCTCATCCGAGCAGACCTTCATCTCCGGCGTGACGTTGCTGAGCACCGTCGGCTGCAGGAGGCGACCCTCCACCTCACCACCGACCGCGACCTTGGCGCCGGCCTCGACCGCTTCGTCGATCCAGGTCTTCACCCGCTCGGTCTCGTTCGAGCTGATCAGCGACGACACGTCGGTGTCGGGGTCCAGCGGGTCACCGATCTTCAGCGTGCGCACTCCATCGACCAGCGCGGAGGTGAAGTCGTCGACCAGCGACGAGTGGACCAGCACCCGCTGAGTGGAGATGCAGGACTGGCCGGCGTGGCTGAACCCAGCGACCTTGATCTTGTCGGCCGCGGTCTTCCAGTCGCCGCTCGGTTCGATGATCACCGGCGAGTTGTTGCCCAGCTCGAGGCTGACCTTCTTGCGGGCCGCTCGGCCGCGGATGCCCCAACCGACGTCAGGCGAGCCGGTGAACGTGATCATTGCCACGTCGGGATGGTCGACGACCGCGTTGCCGACCGACCCGCCGCCGCCGGTCACCACGTTGATCCAGCCCGGTGGGAGGCCGCAGTCGTCGACCAACAGGTCCACCAGGGCGATGGCCGACAGCGGGGTCTGGCTGGCCGGCTTCAGCACCACGGCACAACCGGCGGCGATGGCCGGCGCCAACTTGTGGGCCACCAGGTTGAGGGGGAAGTTGAACGGCGAGATCGCCCCAACCACCCCCACCGGCACGCGCAGGGTGAAGCCGAGCTTGCCCTCGCCCGGCTCGGCGGCGTCCATGGGGACCATCTCTCGGCGAGGCTGCGGGCCTCCACCGCCGCGAACTGGAACGTCAGGACACATCGCGACGCTTCGACCGCGGCCGTGGCGATCGGCTTGGCCGCTTCCTCGGCAATGATGCGGGCCAGCTCGTCGCAACGTTCGGCCACGACGACTGCCGCCCGGTCGAGGATCTCGGCGCGCTTCCACGGAGCCAGCGGCTCGGTCATCGCCTGCTTGGCCGCCTTCACCGCGGCGTCGACATGACCTTCGGTGCAGGACGGGACCCGCGCGATCTCATGGCCGTCATAGGGCGAAGCGACGCTGATCGTGTCGTCGGTGCTGACGCGCTCGGCGCCGATGCGCACGGACCTGACGTCGGCCATGGGTGCCTCCAGAAACGAGCTGGCGAACGGGGTACCTCGGTCTAGCTGGCTTGGGGTTCGGAAGCGGTGGATTGTGACAAGTTCGAGCCTGAACCCCGAGCCAGCCCGAACGACCGCGAGCGAAGCGACCCCGGTCGGTCGGAACAGAAGAGTCGGTCACACGTAGCGTGACCATGGGGGCCGTGGGGGCGGAGCCCCCCGCTAATACTCAACAGACGATCGGTAGGCTCGACCGCAGATGGCGAACCCGTGGCCGTTCCTCGATCATCCCGGCCCGATCCCGTTCGCCCACCGAGGCGGCGCCGGCGACTGGCCGGAGAACACCATGCCGGCGTTCGAAGGGGCGGTGGCGTTGGGGTTCCGCTACGTCGAGACCGACGTGCACGCCACATCCGACGGCATCCTGCTCGCCTTCCACGACGACCGCCTCGATCGGGTCACCAACCGGGCTGGCGTCATCTCCGAGCTGCCGTGGCGGGAGGTCCGCCTCGCCCGGGTAGACGGCCGTGAGCCGATCCCACTGCTGGAGGACCTGCTCGGCACCTGGCCCGACCTGCGGGTCAACATCGACCCCAAGCACGACGGCGCAGTTGGCTCGCTGGTCGACGTCCTGCGGCGGACCCGGAGCACCGAACGCGTCTGCCTCGGATCCTTCTCCGACCGCCGCTTGGCGGTCTTGCGGCGGGCCCTCGGACCCGATGTGTGCATGTCCCTCGGACCCAAAGCCACGGCGCGGTTGCGAATCGCGTCCGCCGGCGTGCCGGTCGGGCGACTTCGCGGCGCGTGCGTGCAGATCCCGCCGAAGTTCCACGGGATCCCGCTGGTCGATCGTCGCCTCGTCGACGAAGCACATCGCCGCGGCATGCAGGTCCACGTCTGGACGATCGACGACGCCCACGACATGGACCAACTGATCGACCGCGGCGTAGACGGGATCATGACCGACCGACCGGCGATCTTGAAGCGCGTTCTCGTGCGCCGAAACCAGTGGTTCGAGTGATCACGAAGGGGAAAGCAGAGCTCCCCCCTTCGACCTTCCCCCATGGATGCCGGGACGCCCTCCGGGCGCAGGCGGCGAACGGCCGGCGCCTCACCGGCGCCGGCGAGCGGTGCAAGACCCTCATCGGTTGTCCGAGATCGCCTCTCGGGAGTTAGCCCTGGCTGCGTTGACCGCCGCGGTGGTCACTACTGGAGCGCAGACCACCGGCAGGGCGAGCATGGCCGCTCCCGGGATCACGAACGCCGCCCGGAGTCCGAACACGGTCGCCAGGCCGCCTCCGATCGCCGCACCGATGGGCATCGTCCCCCAGGCCAGGAGCCGGTAGACGCTGTTGACCCGGCCGAGCAGGCGGTCGGGGATGATCGACTGCCGCAACGACACGGCGACGACGTTCCAGGCCAGCGCCCCGAACCCGCCGAGCGCGAAGGCGGCCCCGGCCATCCAGCCGTTGGTCGACAGCCCGATCGCCAACGTGCTGAGACCCGAGCTCGCCGCAGCGGCGAGGAGGAACGGTCCCGCCGGCACGTGCCGGGCGAGGCGACTGGCGAGCAGGCTGCCGGCGACGCTCCCCACCGCTCCTCCGAGGCTCAGCAGTCCGAAGCCCACCGGACCGAGCCCGAACCGCTCCTTGGCCAGCAGCACGAGGACCGCCTCCCCGGCCATGGACCCCATGTTCATGACGCCGGTCATCGCGGCGAGCGTGCGGAGCAGGCGGTTCGCCCAGAGCCAGCGAACTCCTTCGCCGATCTCGCGACGAAGGGACCGCCGCTCGACCCGCGGTGGTCGTTCGGAGCGGGCCCGAACCCCCACCACGAGGGCGGAGCTGGCGGCGAACGAAACCGCGTCGGCCAGGAACGGCACCGCTCGCGAGGCGGCGAAGAGGAAGCCGCCGGCCGGCGGTCCGAGGAACTGGTTGGCCGCGATCTCGGCGCTGTACATCCGACCATTGGCCCGTTCCAGGCGGTTGCTGTCCCGGCCGACGACCGCCGGCACGATCGACTGAGCGGCGCTGTCGAACAGCGTCTCGCCGACACCGAGCAGGAAGCTGGCCGCCACCAGCAAGGGGATGCTCACTACGTCGGCCGCCACCGCCCAGGCCAACCCGCCGACGATCGCGAAGCGCCCGGCGTCGACCATCCACATCACCCGCTTGCGGTCCCACCGGTCGACGAGAGCACCGCTCACCAAGGCGAACAGCAGCCACGGGAGCCGGCCGGCGAAGACGACCGCCGAGAGTTTGGCCGGGCTGCGAGTGATCGACGCGGCCAGCAGCGGGAGTGCGACGAGGAACACACCGTCGCCCAGGTTCGACACCGCTGATGCCGCCCACAGCAGTCCGAAGTCTCGCCCCAGCGGGCGCGGACGGTGACCTCCTCTCGTCGGGTCTTGAGCCGGCGGAACGGCCGGATCCACGCTCATCCGGGCAAGTATCGACGCGCTTGGGAGGCTCAGAAGAATGGCCCGATCGTCGGCGCCCGCAGTCCATGCGGCTGCGCCGGAGACCGTTGATCTGGGCTTGATGGTCGCCTCGCCTACCGGCTCCGCTCCATGGTTAGCGTCCCGGACGATGGAGATGCCGCTCACGCCGCTCGACTTTCTGTCCCGGGCACGGCGCCTGTTCCCTGAGCGAGTCGGGGTGATCGACGGCGACCAGCGCTTCACCTATGCCGCCTACGCCGAACGCTGTGACCGGTTGGCCGCCACGCTGGTCGGCGACTTCGCTGTGCGGGCCGGTGATCGCGTGGCCTGGCTCGGTGGCAACACCCATGAGCTTCTCGAGGCGTACTACGGCGTGCTGTTGGCCGGCGCCATCCTCACCCCGCTGAACATCCGTCTGTCGCCGGTCGAGCTACGGAGCATCCTCGATGACTGCCGACCCGCGGTGCTGGTCCGTCATCCGCACCAACCGGACCCCGGCCACTCCACCCCGCAGGTCATCCTCGGCGCCGACTACGAAGCTCGGTTGTCGGCCCAGACGAGCCTGCCCTGGCCGACACCCGAAGTCGACGAGCGGTCCGTGGCGGAGATCTTCTACACCTCGGGAAGCACCGGCACACCGAAAGGGGCGATGCTCACCCACCGGGCTCTGTACCTGCACGCCGTGCACTCCGCGCTCACCGGCGGGCTGAGCGGGAGCGACGTCATCTTGCACACGATCCCGCTCTTCCACGTGAACGGCTGGGGCACCCCGCACTACGTCACCGGGCTCGGCGGCGTGCACGTGATGCTGTCCCGCTTCGACCCAGCCGAGGTGCTGCGACTGATCGCGGCCGAGGGGGTCACGCGGTTGTTCCTGGTGCCCGCCATGGCTGCAGAGCTGCTGCGATCGCCCGAGCTCGACGGCCTGGACCTGTCGAGCGTGGTGCAGATCTCCGTCGGTGGTGCCCCTACACCGGCGCCGATGCTGGCCGAGCTCGAAGCCCGGTTCGGGTGCACGGTCATCTGCGGTTATGGCATGACCGAGACGTCGCCGACGTTGACCCGCTCCCTCGACAAGCCGGGCGAGGTGCCGTCGGCGGCGCGACGGGCCACCACCGGGCTGCCGATCCTCGGCGCCGATGCCCGCGTGCTCGACGGCGAGGACCACGAGGTGCCCTGGGACGGCGTCAGCGCAGGCGAGGTCTGCGTGCGTTCCAACCACGTGATGGCCGGCTACTGGAACGCCCCCGAGGCCACCGCAGAGGTGATCCGCGAGGGGTGGCTGCGCACGGGCGACATCGCCACCGTCGATCGCGACGGGTACCTCACGTTGGTCGACCGATCGAAGGACCTCATCATCTCAGGCGGGGAGAACGTGGCCAGCGTCGAGGTGGAACGGGCGCTGGCCGAGCATCCCGCGGTCCTCGAAGCGGCGGTCATCGGCCGACCGGACGAACGTTGGGGCGAAGTTCCGCACGGGTTCGTCACCCTCCGCCCGACTCACGAAGCCACACCGGATGAGCTGGTGGCGTTCGTGCGGCAGCGTCTGGCCCACTTCAAGGCACCACGGCGAGTCGAGATCCTGGACGAGCTGCCCAAAGGCGGCACCGGCAAGGTCCAGAAGCAGATCCTCCGGGACCTCGCCACCGACGCTTGAAGCAGATCCCCAGATCTTCTGGGGAGCATTGACCGCACATGCGCCACCGTTGCTCCCCAGAACTTCTGGGGAGGTCAGGAAGGAGGAGGCAGCAGGACGTTCGGGTTGAGGATGCCCGCGGGGTCGAGGGCGGACTTGATGGACCGCATGGCGGTCAGCTCGGCCGGCGACCGGTTGAGGTGAAGCCACCGACGCTTCGCCGTGCCGATGCCGTGCTCGGCGCTGATGCTGCCGCCCTCGGCGGCCACGAACCGCAGCACCGCGTCGTCCACCGCTTCGTCACCTGCCTCGATGCCGGTGATGTTGACGTGGATGTTGCCGTCCGCGGCGTGGCCGAACAGCCAGGTCCGGGCGGCCGGAGCGACCGAGCGGACCACCGACGGGATCTCCTCCATGAACGGGGCGAGTGCTGCCGGAGGAAGGGTCACGTCGAGCTTGTGGGGAGCGCCCAGGAAGTTGATGGCTTCGGTGTGGGCTTCGCGGTAGCGCCACAGCTCAGCCCGTCTCGGCGCGTCGGACGCCACCGCGGCATCGGCCACCCCAGCCAGGCTGGCCACGGCGCCGGCCAGCTCGTCGGTCGGGTCCTTCCTCGCTGCGCACTCCACCAGCAGGTAGCAGTGGTGCCTCTGCAAGAACGGTGCGCCGAGGCCCGTCGCATGCTGCACGAGCGTGATCCCCTCATCGAGGAACAGCTCCGCCGCTTCCAGAGCGGTGACCGACGCTCGCAACGCACCGGTGGCCATCACGGCTGCGTCCACCGAGGCGAAGGCCAGCAAGGCCACGACCCGTTCGGGCGCATCGGCCACCAGCCGTAGCCGGGCCGCCGTGACCACCCCGAGGGTGCCCTCGCTGCCGCACAGCAGCCCAGCGAGGTCATAGCCGGTGTTGTCCTTCTCCAAGCCGTTGAGGTGGGACACGACCTCGCCGGTGCCGAGCACGGCTTCCACCCCTAGGAGCTGCCGGCGGGTTCCACCGTGGCGCACGAAGCGCAACCCGCCGGCGTTGGTGGCCACCGACCCTCCCACCGTGGCCGTGTCCCGCGCCGCGAAGTCGACGCCGTAGGCCCAGCCGGCGGCCTTGGCATGGGCCGCGAGGTCGGCGATGGTCACACCGGCGCCGGCGGTCACCTGGCCGGCCGCGATGTCCGGCGCCTCCAGCCGATCGAGGCGGCGCAGGCTCAGCACGACCTCCCCGGCCGATGGCACCGAGCCACCGACCAACCCGGTGTTGCCGCCCTGTGGGACGAGGGCCACGCCGGCGTCGCGGCAGCGGCCGATGACCGCCGCCACCTCGGCCGTGTCGGCGGGACGCACGACGGCCGGAGTCGCACCACGGAACCGGCCGGTCCAGTCGGCCGCCCACCCGGCGGTGATCTCGGGATCGGTCAGGACGTGGCTGGGCCCCACGATGGCGACCAACTCGTCGAGGAAGCCCGTGGGCAGATCGTCCATGTGCTCATGGTCGCGTCCCGGGCCCACCCTTTGCGGCAACTGGGTTGGGATCTGGCGGCGCCGGCGACGGGATCGCAACCCACTTCGTAGTGAGCATGGTACGAGCGTGGCGGATCAGCGGACCGCGGCCAGCGCCCCTTCGAGGATCGTCATCCCCTGGTCGAAGTCGGGATCGGAGATGGTGAGCGGAGGTATCAGCCGCAGCACCTCGCCATGGGGACCGCAGGTCAGCACGAGCAAGCCGTCGGCCAGGCAGGCCCGTTGGACCGCATCCGCGGTCGGGCCGTCGCGTAGCTGGACACCGACCATCAAGCCGATCCCGCGGACGTCGGTCACTGTGTCGCCGGCCGCGCTCGCGGCGACCGTCCGCAGACGCTCCAACGCCACCTCGCCGAGCCGGCGTGCCCGGTCGTAGCACGCCTCGCCCTCCAACACGTCCAGGGAGGCCAGCGCGGCGGCACAAGCCAGCGGGTTCCCACCGAACGTCGAGCCGTGGGTGCCGGTGGGCCAACGTTCGAACAGGGCACGGGGAGCGATGATGCCGCCCAGCGGCAGCCCGGCCGCCACCCCTTTGGCGAACAGGATCACGTCGGGCGTGACACCGAACGTCTCGGCCGCGAACGGACGCCCCGTTCGGCCCATCCCGCACTGCACTTCGTCGAACACGAGCAGCATGCCGTGGCGGTCACACCGCTCGCGCAACCCGCGCAGCCAAGCGGCCGGCGGCACGACGTACCCCCCTTCACCGAGCACCGGCTCGACGATCATCGCCGCCACGTCGGTCGGCGCGACCTCGGTATCGAGCAGCGCGTCGAGCCCAGCCAACGCGTCGGCGACCGTCGCTTCGTCGGTGCGGCCACCGCGCAACCCCGCGGGGACGGCGTACGGCGCGAACGAGACCGATGGGAGCAGCGGCGCGTAGCCCTCGCGGTAGCGGGCCTTGGCCGTGGTCAGCGACGTGCCGCCGAGGGTGCGCCCGTGGAAGCCGCCCCGGAAGGCGATGATCCCGGGCCGGCCGGTGAGCCGTCGGGTGAACTTGATGGCGCCATCAACCGCCTCGGCGCCGCTGTTGGCGAAGAACACCTGGGCCTCGGGCAGGTACGGGACCAGGGCGGCGATCCGCTCGGCCAGCTCGATCGAGCGCTGGTGGTGCACCACCACCGACGTGTGCAGGAGGGTTCTGGCCTGCTCCTCGATGGCCGCCACCACGCGGGGGTGGCAATGGCCGACGTTGGTGACGCCGATCCCTGAACCGAAGTCGAGGAACCGACGGCCGTCGACATCGATGATCCAACTGCCCTCCCCTCGTTCGGCCACCACGTCGAACGTGCGGGGCAGGACACCCGCCATGACGCGCTCGTCGCGAGCCAACCAACTCGCCGTCGCCCCCGCGGTGGTGATCGTCGCGGTCGTCTCGCGGCGCGGGTCGTCGAGCGTGGTCATGTCGCCTCCTCCTGGCCGGTGACGTTCACGGACTGGAACGTTCACACCGAGAACAGGCACGACTGTAACGTAGGTTCCATGACGGTGGGTGAACGGATAGCCGGCCAACGTGCGCTGCTCTCGCCGGGGGAGCGCCTCGTAGCCGAGGTGGTCCTCGACGATCCCCAGTCGGTGGCCTTCGGGACGGTCGCCGACCTCGCGGGCCGGGCCGGCACGAGCGGGCCGACCGTGCTGCGGCTGGCCGCCCGGCTCGGCTATGACGGCTTCGTCAGCCTGCAGAAAGCGGTGCAGGACGAGCTCGGCCGCAAGCTCCGCCCGGCGGCCGAACGAATCCGGCAACGACCGGTGACCAACGCGCTCAGGCGCACCCTCGAGATCGAGGTGGAGAACGTCCACTCCAGTCTGGAAGCGGTCGAGGGCGACACCTACGCCGCTGCGGTCCGGCTCCTGGCCCGCCGGCGTGGTCAGGCCTTTGTCATCTCCGGCGATGCCACCCATGGCGTGGCCCACGGGTTTGCTTCCGAGCTCAGCCTCCTGCGACCTGCGGTCGAGCTGGTCACGGGGTCACCGATCGGCGTCTCCCGGAGCCTGGCCCACGCCGCAGCGAGCGACGTGGCGATCGTCATCGACCTCCGCCGCCACGAGCGATGGGTGGTCGAAGCGACCGACCTGCTGGCCGAGCGTCAGGTGGCGCTCGTGGCGGTCACCGACAGCTTGTTGTCACCGATCGCCGCGCCGGCCCAGGCCACGTTCGTGGTCAGCGCGGACGGCGCCGGCCCGTTCGACAGCCAGATCGGGATCCTGGCCGTGCTCAACGCGTTGGTCACCGGCGTGGCCGCCGCGCTGCGTCGGTCAGCTACCGACCGGTTGGATCGAGTGGAAGAGGCCTGGCATCGCAGCGGAGCGTTGCTCGACGACGACTGAGCGGTCGGCTGCGGCCCAACCGCGATCGAATGTCGTCGAGCGGGTACCGGCGCTCGGTACCGTCCACCGGATGCCGAATGACTTCACCTCCTCTGGACCCTCCACTGAGGCGGTGCGGGCACCGGCCGGCGCCGGAGTCCTCTGCACAGTGGACCGGCTGGCTTCCGAAGCGGGGGCCGAGCTCTTGCGGGCCGGGGGCAACGCCGTCGACGCAGCGATCGCGGCCAGCGCGGCGCTGGCCGTGACCACTCCGCACATGTGCGGCATGGGCGGGGACCTCTTCGCCCTCGTGCACCTAGGCACTGGCCCGCCGGCCGTGCTCAACGCATCCGGTAGAGCCGGCTCGGGAGCCGACCCCGACCGGCTGCGGGCGGAAGGGCACCGCGAGATGCCGTTCCGCTTCGACGTCCGGAGCGCGCCGGTCCCCGGTTGCGTCGACGGCTGGGTCGCCCTCCACAAACGGTTCGGGCGCCGCAGCCTGGCCGACGTGCTGGAACCGGCGCGCCGGCTGGCCACCGACGGCTTCCCCGCCTCTCCTTTCCTGGCTTTCATGGTCCCGAGCCTCGACGGGGTGAACGGTTGTGAGGAGCTGGCCAATCGTCACTTCGCCGAGGGAGAGCGCGTCCTGCGCCCCGGCGTGGCGAGGATGCTGACCGCGGTCGCCGACGGAGGGCGCGCCGGGTTCTACGAGGGAGAGTTCGGCGAGACGTTGCTGCAGGTCGGGGCCGGTGAGTACGCGCCGGCAGACCTGGAGCATCCGAACGCCGACTGGGTCGAGCCACTCGGGCTGCGAGTGTGGGACCACGCCGTCTGGACGGTGCCGCCGAACTCGCAGGGTTACCTCACCCTGGCCGCCGCGGCCATCGCCGAACGAGTGGCCGGAGCGGACCTTCCCGACGTCTCGGACCCGTCGTGGCCCCACCTGCTCGTCGAAGCCGCCCGGCTGGCCGGTGCCGACCGCGACGCGGTCCTGTCGGATCGGGCAGACGGGGCCGGCCTGATCAGCGACGAGCGTCTCGACGCTGCCGCCCATCGGTTCCGCGCCGACCGAGTGGCCGAACTTGTCGGGCCGCAACGAGAAGGCGGCACGATCTACCTATGCGCGGTGGACGGCGAAGGTTGCGGCGTGAGCCTCATCCAGTCCAACGCCTCGGGCTTCGGCTGCCATGTCGCGGTGCCGGGTACTGGGGTCCTGTTGCACAACCGGGGCATCGGCTTCTCGCTGGAGCCGGGCCACCCCGCCGAGTACGGGCCGGGCCGACGGCCGCCGCACACGTTGTCCCCGGCGCTGGTGACCAGGCGTGACGGCTCCTTGAGAGCGGTGCTCGGGACGATGGGCGGCGACTCCCAGCCACAGGTCGTCTTGCAGATGCTGGCCCGGCTGCTGGTCGCCGACGAGCACCCAGGCGAAGTGATCGGAGCTCCGCGTTGGGTTCTGACCACTCCCGGCAACCGGGGCTTCGACACCTGGAAGGATCCGGCGGCCCAGATCGTGCGGCTCGAAGCCCACGCGCCACCTGCCTGGGCCGACGGGTTGCGCGACCGTGGCCATCGGGTAGAGGTGGCCGGAGCCGACCCCGCAGGGTTCGGTCACGCCCACTGCATCGAACGGTCAGCGGACGGCACGCTGACCGGCGCGGCTGATCCCCGGGCCATCGTCGGCGCGGCAGTGGTCGGCTGAGATCGACCGGGAGCGACGAGCCGATCAGCGGTCGGTGAACCGCGGCTCGCGCTTGTCGAAGTAAGCGGTGACCGCCTCGATCTGGTTGGGGCTGCCGATCAGCTCGCCCATCAACCGCGACTCCTCGAGGAACGACTCGGCCAGCGGACGGGATCCAGCCGCGTTGAGCAGCGCTTTGGCGCCACGGATGGCGGCCGGGTTCTTCCCGGCGATCTCCCGCGCGGTGGTCAGCGCGTCGTCGCGTGGCTGGTCTGACACCCTGGTGGCCAGACCGAGCGCCAGCGCCTCCTCGCCCGAGATCATCCGCCCGGTGAAGGTCAGCTCCTTGGCCACGTCGAGCCCGACCAGGCGCGGCAGCATCTGCAACCCGGTCATGTCGGGGAGCAGACCCCAGCGGATCTCGAGGACGGACAGGCGAGCGTCCGCGGCGACGTAACGAAGGTCGGCGCCGAGAGCGATCTGGATCCCTCCGCCGAGCGCCACGCCGTGCACTGCGGCGATGACCGGCACGGGAAGCTCGGTCCACGTGTACACGGCCTGCTGGGCCAGGTTGGTGATACGTCCCGGCGCCCGCTCGCCCAGGCTGCGGGTCGGCGCGGCCCCATCGGCGCCATCGGCGCCATCAGGACCCGAACCGGGACCCGCGGCCATCGCGCCGAAGGCCGCCACGTCGAGACCGGCGCAGAAGCCGCGGCCGGCTCCCGACAACACCACAGCTCGCAACGACGGATCGGAACGCAGCGAGTCGCCGGCGTCCACCAACCCTTCGAACATGGCTCGGTCGAGGGCGTTGAGCTTGTCGGGACGGTTGAGGCGCACGTCGGCCACCCCGTCCTCGATGGTGATGGTGACGCGGTCAGACATCGGACCTCCAAGGGGCAGGGCGCGTGACTTGGAGTCTGCCGCACCCGAGGTTCTCGGACAGCCTTTGACGCAATGCCGGTGTGCATCCTGTGCATTTCCTGTTGACGAACCGGCGGTGTCTGGGGACAGCGAAGAAATCCTGCGGGTAACCCTGGGGATTGAGAAAAAGCCCTTGACCTGTGCCAGAACTGGGCGCATCGTGGGCCTCGCCAGGCAGCACGAAGCAACCAGGCACCGGGTCATCCAAACACCCCCGGACCTGAGGATCGGGTAACTGATCCAAAGGGCCGGAAGGTGGGTTCGGCAGCCGGGTTGCGGCGAGCGACTGGTGGGTTCGCCACCGGGCGGGCCGCCACCTCACGGTGGTCGGTCAGCACGGAGACGGGCTCTGTGGGTCGCTACCGAGCGGCCGCCGCCTTCGGGTGGAGGTCGAGCGGAGGGCGGGCCACCTCGGCTGGCCCCGAGGAGTCGACTGGCTTCGGCCGGGAGGCTACTCGGGGCCGCCACCTTTTTCGGCCGAGGATCGGGCCCAGCGATCGAGGCCGTCTGGCGAACCGCGAGCGGCGCGCGGCTGGTGGGCCGGAGTAGGTTGCGCGGCCACCACGGGAGCTGCTTGGGGCCATTGCCGCGCCAGGCCCGCCCATCCGACGATCCTCGGGGGAGGACCATGGTCATGTGTCGCCCACCAAGCCGGCACCTGACGCGGCGGGCCGTCATCGGGTTGTTGGCCGTCGCGCTCGTGGCTTCGGCCTGCGGGGGCCGCAAAGCCGGGGAGAAGAACAACCCCGGGCTGTCCCTCGGCCCGAACGGTGAGAGCGGCTTGGCCAAAGCAGACAAACCGGTGAGGGGCGGCAAGCTCATCTACGGCTTGGAGGCTGACACCGCCGGCGGGTTCTGCCTGCCCGAAGGCCAGTTGGCCATCTCGGGGATGATGGTCGTACGGGCCATCTACGACACGCTCACCGTGCCCAACAGCAAGGGCGAGTACGTCCCGTACCTGGCCAAGACGATCACCCACAACGGCAACTACACCTCGTGGGACATCACCTTGCGCGACGGGGTCACGTTCCACGACGGCACCAAGCTCGACGGCAAGGTGGTGAAGAACAACATCGATGCCTACCGGGGCAAGTACCCGGGCCGGGTGTCACTGTTGGCTGCGTTCACCCTCGGCAACATCACCTCGGTGAAGCAGACGGCGCCGATGACCGTCGAGGTGAAGACCAAGGAGCCGTGGCCTGCCTTCCCGGCCTACCTCTACGGCGGCTCGCGCTTCGGGATCATGGCCCAGGCTCAACTCGACGACAAGAAAACCTGTGACCGCAAACTGGTCGGCACCGGACCGTTCAAGTTCGTCAGTTGGAAGCAAAACCAGAGCCTTCTCGGCGTTCGGTACTCCCACTACTGGCAGAAGGCCCCGGACGGTCGGACCTATCCCTATGCCGACTCGATCGAGTTCCGCCCGATCCCAGAGGGCCAGCAGCGGCTGAACTCACTCGAAGCCGGGACGATCAACGTGATGCACACCTCGAGCGCCTCCAACATCGGCAAGGTCCTCGGCCAGTTCCGCCACGACGGCAAGGCGAACACGCTCGTCTCACAGGACTTCGCCGAGCTCGGGTACCTGATGCTCAACTCCTCGAAGCCGCCGTTCAACGACGTGCGCATGCGCCGCGCGTTTGCCATGGCGATCGACCGCAAGGCAATCAACGACATCCTGGCCGACGGCCTTCCGACGATCGCCGATGGCCCGTTCGCGCCGGGCAACGTCGGATACCTGAAGCATCCGGGCTTCCCCAAGCACGACGCGGACGCGGCCAAGCGACTCGTGTCGGAGTACGTGAAGGAAGGTCACGAGGCCAAGCTCACGCTCGTCCTCCTGGCCGACCCCGCCATCACCCAGTTGGGCGAGCTCATCCAGCGTCAAGTGGCAAAGGCCGGGATCACGCTCAGGCTCACCTCCCAGGAGCAGGCCCAGCTCATCAACACCGCGATCGGTGGCAAGTTCCAGGCCATCACGTGGCGCAACCACCCGGGCGGCGACCCCGACACGCAGTACGTGTGGTGGTACGACGGCGATCCCAGCCCGGCGAAGACCCCGAACCCGGTGAACTTCGGGCGGATCAACGACCCGAAGATCGACCGCCTCCTCACCCAGGCTCGCTCGGATCCGGACCAAGCCAAGCGCAAGCAGATCTACGAGGACCTGAACCGCGAGTTCGCCTCGCAGGTGTGGAACGTGTGGTTGTCCTACATCCCGTGGGCGATCGCCGAACGGTCCAACGTGCACGGCATCCTCGGCCCGGACCTTCCTGACGGGAGCAGGCCGTTCACCGGCCTGGCCACCGGCCATCCGGTGTTGGGGATGTGGATCAGCAAGGGCTAAGCCGACGCGGACACCGCGGAGGCAGGGTCGTCCACCCCTTGGGCCCTGGCTCGGGCCAGGTACGCCATCGCCGCCTCGTCCCGGCCCGATGCCCGTAGCACCTGGGCCAGATCGGCGTCGCACTCGGCCACCCGCCGGGCCGACCCGAGCTCTCGATACACCCCTTGGGCGACCATCAAGCGCTGACCGGCCTCTTCGATCCGGCCGCCACTGAACAGCACCGCGGCGATGTTCTGCTCGCACCCAGCCGCGTCCTCCCGTCGGCCGACGGCCTGGAAGATCGCCCGAGCCTGCTGGTACTGGTCGATGGCATCGTCGTGGTGGCCGGCATCGTGCAGCGCGACACCCAGGTTGAACCCGCAGGAGGCCACGCCTTCCCGGTCACGGGCGCTGAGCAGCGCCGACCGAGCGCCCCGCAGCGCGGCCACCGCTCCTTCCAAGTCGCCGAGGCCGTGGCGTAGCACTCCGAGATCGTGCTCGCAGCCCGCGGCGGCGCGCGCCGAGCCAGCCCCTTCGTAGAGATCCCGTGCTGAGGCCAGCCACCGCTCGGCCTCGTCGAGCCGGCCCCGCCGACGATTGACATCGGCCAGGAGACGTTCGCAGCGGGCCTTGAGCGACGCCGCGGCTTCAGTCGCTTCCAAGGCGTGTCGTGCTTCAGCCAGACGATGAGCCGCTCGGTCGTCGCGACGCATCTCGGCCAGCAGCTCCCCGGCCAGCAAACCCAGCAGCGCGGCGGGGGCCGCCGCATCGAGGCGGGTGAACATCTGCGCCGCGGTTTGCGCGGCAGAGTGTGCTTCGCTCCGCCGACCAGCGCGGCGTAGCGCCACAGCCAGCCGCGCTACCGCTTCGGCGCGCGCCGCGCCAGCCGGTGCAGCCTCGGCGACACGGCGCAGATCGTCGATCGCGTGGGGGTCGTGGTTGGCCATCGGCGCGCACCCTATCGGCACCACGGGTACCCATCGGAGGGGCCGTCGGATGGCTTCAGATCCGCCTACTCGGCCGCCACTTGTGACCGTTGACACCACCGCGACCACTCCCTAGCTTGCGCCCGGGCTACATTCACGCCGCCGGGGGAACCGGTAGCGCACGGTTACGGGGTACCGCTCATCGATTCGCCTGCGGGCTCACGCATGGCGACAGGGAGGGAAAGCATGACGCACGGCAACCGCACCTCGCAGAGGTCTGTCCTCGCCAAGTCGGTGGTGGCCCTTATGGCGATCAGCCTGCTGGCGGCATCTTGCGGCGGCAAGAAGCTCGCCGACAAGGGCGGGAACAATGGCAAGGCCAGCCCGAAGCTGTCTAGCAAGGGCGAGAGCGGCCTGGCCGACGCCGGCAAGCCCGTGCGCGGCGGCAAGCTGATCTACGGCCTCGAGGCCGAGACCGGTGGCGGCTACTGCCTCGCCGAGGCGCAGCTCGCCATCTCCGGGATCATGGTGGCCCGGGCGTTCTATGACACGTTGACCGTGCCCAACGACAAGGGCGACTACAAGCCCTACCTGGCCAAATCGGTCGACCACGACGCGACCTACAAGACGTGGACGATCAAGCTGCGAGACGGCGTCAAGTTCCACGACGGGACCCCGCTCAACGCCAAGGTCGTGAAGAACAACCTCGACGCCTACCGAGGCAAGTACCCGGGGCGGGCGCCGCTGCTGTTCCTCTTCGTGCTCACTAACCTCGCCTCGGTGACCACGCAAGGTGACATGACCGTGGTGGTCAAGACCACCAAGCCATGGGTGGCCTTCCCGGCCTACCTCTACAGCTCCGGTCGGCTGGGGATGATGGCGCAGAGCCAGCTCGACGACAAGAAGACCTGTGACCGCAAGCTGGTCGGCACCGGGCCGTTCGTGTTCGACAGCTGGAACGTCAGCACGGCCCTCAAGGGCCACGCCAACAAGAACTACTGGCAGAAGGCGCCGGACGGCAAGCCGTACCCGTACGTCGACTCGGTCGAGTTCCGACCCATCCCCGAGGGGACCCAGCGGGTCAACTCGCTCCAGAGCGGCACGATCAACGTGATGCACACCTCCAACGCCGAAGACATCGGCGGCACGCTCGGCGACTTGAAGAACAGCGGCGACGTCAACATGTACGTCACCCAGAAGTTCGGTGAGGTCGCGTACACGATGCTGAACGCTTCGATCCCGCCGTTCAACGACGTGCGCATGCGCAAGGCGCTGGCCATGGGCGTCGACCGCAACGACATCAACAACATCACCAACAACGGCCTGCCCATCGTCGCCGACGGTCCGTTCGCCCCCGGCAGCGTCGGCTACCTCAAGAACCCCGGCTTCCCCAAGTTCAACCTGGCCGAGGCGAAGAAGTTGGTGAAGGAGTACGTGAAGGACGGCCACAAGTCCAGCTTCACGTTCAACGCGGCCAACGATCCCTCCGTTATTCGCTTGGTCGAGTTGATCCAGGAACGGGCCAAGAAGGTCGGCGTCAACTTCAAGATCAAGCAGGAGGAGCAGGCCGCTCTGATCAACGACGCGATCGGTGGCAAGTTCCAGGCCATCACGTGGCGCAACCACCCCGGCGGTGACCCTGACACGCAGTACGTCTGGTGGTACGACGGCGATCCCAGCCCGGCGAAGACCCCGAACCCGGTGAACTTCGGGCGGATCAACGATCCGACGATGGACAAGTTGCTCGACCAGGGCCGATCCGAGCCCGACCCGGCCGCCCGCAAGACGATCTATGAGAACGTGAACAAGGAGTTCGCCAAGCAGGTGTGGAACGTGTGGGCCTGGGTCACCCCCTGGGCGGTGGTCGAGGGCAAGAACGTCCACGGGATCCTCGGCCCCGACCTGCCCGACGGGGGCGGCAAGCCGAACCCCGGCCTGGCCGTCGGCCACACCCTCATCGGGATGTGGATCTCCAAGAAGTAACCGGGCTCATCCGCCCAGTGCTCGCTGACCATCGCCTGTCGCCGGCAGGCCCGACCATCGGGAGAGGGTGACGATGCCGATCGTCGCACGCAAGCTGATCCAGCTCATCGTCGTGTTCGTCGTCGTCACCTTCTTCACGGTCCTGCTCATCTCGCTGATCCCCGGCAAGCCGGAGCAGGTGCAGATCCCGTTCGGCACCGACCAGCAACGCCAGCAGTTCCGCAAGGACGTCGGCTTGGACAAGCCGTTACCCGTCCGTTACGTGAAGTGGCTCCGCGGGTTCCTCCATGGCGATCTCGGCAACCGCTACCAGCCGTCGGGTAAGCGACCAGTTGGTCCTGAGATCAAGTCAGCCATCCCCGTGTCACTGCTCCTGATGCTGTACGCCCAAGGTTTGGCGCTGCTGATCGCCATTCCCCTCGGGGTGTTCGCCGCCTTCAAAGCCGGAAGCCGGGCCGACCGGCTGATCAACACCTCGGCGTTCGGCATGATCGCCCTGCCCAACTTCGCCTTGGCCCTGATGCTCTCCTATTACGTGGGGGTGAAGCTGAACTGGGTGCCGCCCACCGGCTACACGTCCATCGGCCACGGCCTGAAGGACCACTTCAAGACCATGGTCCTGCCCACCATCACCTTGGCCGTCGGTCAGATCGCGGTGTACATGCGCCTCCTGCGCAGCGACATGATCCAGACGTTGCAGGAGGACTTCATCCTCATGGCCAAGTCCAAGGGGATCTCCAACCGCCGCGTGCTGTGGCGCCACGCTCTGCGGCCGTCCAGCATCACGTTGCTCACCGTGGCCGGACTGCAGGTCGGTGCCCTCATCGGCGGCACGCTCATCATCGAGTTCCTGTTCGGCATCCCCGGCATGGGCTTTTACATCGGCCGAGCGATCGCCGAGAGGCAGTACGTGGCGTTGCAGAGCGCCATCGCCGTCGTCGCCATCGGCTACGTGCTGGTGAACTTCTTCATCGACTTCCTCTACAACGTCCTCGACCCACGGATCCGGGAGCGGCGTACGTGAACGACCCGACGGAGGATCGCGAGATGAGTGGCCATGAGTGACGCGGCAACGGTGATCGCCAGTGAGGTCTCGGGGCCGGTCGCCGAGGCCGACGACGGCATCACCAAGAAGAAGTTGCCGTTCGGCGCGTACGTGGCCGGTGCCTGGATGCTCCTGGTGCTGGTGGCAGTTCTGTTCAGCTCGTTGCTCCCCGTCCCCGACCCCAACGAGAGCTTCGCCGGCTTGAAGGAGATCGGGCCGTTCCAGGTGACCGACCACGTCCTCGGCGGCGACGGCAACGGCCGGGACCTCTTGGCCCGTACCGTCTACGGCGCCCGCATATCGATGTTGATCGGTGTCAGCGCGGTGATGCTCGGTCTCTTGGTCGGCGGCCTGCTGGGCCTGCTGGCCGGCTACTTCCGTGGGCGGATCGGCAACGTCCTGGTCAGCTTGTTCGACATCCTGCTGGCCATCCCGCCGCTCGTGCTGGCCCTCTCGCTGGTGGCCGTCCTGAAAGGTGACCCGTCGAAACCGGGTGGTCTGCCGACCCTGCTCATCCTGATCATCGCCCTGGGCGTCGTGTCGATCCCCATCCTGGCCCGCATCACCAGAGCGAACACGCTGGCATGGGCCCAGCGGGACTTCGTCACCGCGGCACGGGCCCAGGGAGCGAAGGACTCGCGCATCATCACCCGGGAAATCCTTCCGAACGTCCTGCCGTCCATGATCTCGATCTCCCTGCTCGGCATCGCAGTGGCCATCATCGCCGAAGGTGGGCTGGCCATCTTCGGGGTCAGCGTCGAGCCGCCGACCGCCACCTGGGGGACGATCGTCGCCACCGGACGCATATCGCTCAGGCAGGCGCCGTTCATCGTGTTCATCCCCTGCATCGCCATCTTCCTCACGGTGCTGGCGCTCAACTACCTGGGCGACGTCATCCGCGACTACTTCGACGTCCGCGAGAGCGCCCTGTGACCGTCGACGTGAGCTGTCCCTCGAGCGAAACGGTGCACCGATGACCACCACCGACCCGACGCCACAGGGGGCGACCGCGGCCAGCGCGGTCGCCGACGACACCACGAGCGATGAACCGTTGCTGCGGGTCACCGACCTCAAGACGAACTTCACGTCCGACCGCGGGCGGGTGCAGGCGGTCCGCGGCGTGAGCTTCGATCTCGAACGGGGCAAGACGCTCGGGATCGTCGGCGAGTCCGGCTCGGGCAAGTCGGTGCTGGCCCGGTCGATCATGGGGCTCATGCCGTCCAACGCCTCCCGCACCGGCAGCGTGCGCTACGACGGCAGGGAGACCCTGAACGCGCCGATCAAGGTGATGCGCGAGTACTGGGGCGACCAGATGAGCATGGTCTTCCAGGACCCGATGACCGCACTGAACCCGGTCATGCGGGTCGGCAAGCAGATCACCGAATCGATCCACGAGCACCTCGACGTCAACAAGGACTACGCCCGCGACTCCGCCCTCAAGATCCTGGAGTCCGTCGGCATCCCCGAGCCCAAGCGGCGGCTCCGCCAGTACCCCCACGAGCTGTCGGGTGGCATGCGCCAGCGCGTGATGATCGCCATCGCACTGGCCTGTGGCCCCAAGCTGCTGTTCGCCGACGAGCCCACCACCGCGCTGGACGTCACCGTCCAGGCCCAGATCCTCGACCTGTTGCAGGAACAGCAGCGCGAGCGGTTCATGGGGGTCATCCTCGTCACCCACGACCTCGGCGTGGTCGCCGGACGTGCCGACGACATCGCGGTGATGTACGCCGGTCAGCTCGTCGAGAAGGCTTCGGCCCGAACGTTGTTCGCCGATATGGCCCACCCCTACACCGAGGCGCTCCTGCAGTCGATCCCGAAGTTGGAGATGCGCAACCACACCCGATTGCAAGCCATCGGCGGCCGGCCGCCCGACCTCGTCAACCCGCCGAAGGGCTGCAAGTTCGCCCCCCGCTGCCCCTACGCCCAGGACGACTGCCGCGAGGTGGAGCCACCGTTGGAGGAGCACGGCACCCCCGGGCACGCCTTCAGGTGCTACTACCCGGTCAACTCGCCGGAGGGCGCCGAGGCCCTGGCCCGCAACAAGGCGGACAACGTGCTGGCCGCCGTGGCGGCCACCGATCCGACCGCCGTGGTGTCCTGATGGCCGGCATCGGCACCGCCCACCTGCGCCCGCCGGAGGAGACGCTGCTACGGGTCGAGAACCTGGTGGTCGAGTTCCCGGCCGGCCGGCGCGGCCTGAAGGTGAACGCGGTCACCGACGTCAGCATCGATGCCAAGCCGGGCGAGACGCTGGGGCTGGTCGGAGAGTCGGGCTGTGGGAAGTCCACGACCGGCAAGGCCATCCTGCAGCTTCCCCCGCCCACCGGCGGCAAGGTCATCTTCGACGGCAAGGACCTCAGCTCCACCTCCGGCGAGGACCTCCGGCGGTTGCGGACCCAGATCCAGATGATCTTCCAGGACCCGATCTCGTCGCTCAACCCCCGCCGCAAGGTGGAAGACATCGTGGCCGAGGGGCTCAACATCTGGAGCATCGGCGACAAGACTTCGCGGGCCAAGAAGGTCGACGACATGCTCCTCACCGTCGGTCTCGATCCCGCCGTGGCGCGAGGCCGTCGTCCCCACCAGTTCTCCGGCGGTCAGTGCCAACGCATCTCGATCGCCCGAGCGGTGATGACCGAGCCGAAGCTGATCATCTGCGACGAACCGGTGTCCGCCCTCGACGTGTCGGTCCAGGCCCAGATCCTGAACCTGCTCGAGGACATGAAGGCCCGTTACGGCCTGACCCTCATCTTCATCGCCCACGATCTGGCGGTGGTGAAGAACATCAGTGACCGGGTGACGGTCATGTATCTCGGTCGGATCTGCGAGGTCGGCGACCCCAACGTGTTGTACGCCCAGCCCGCTCACCCGTACACCGCCGCCCTGCTCAGCGCCATCCCGGTGCCTGATCCTGCGGTCCGCCCCGACCAGCGTCAGTCACTGTCCGGTGAGATCCCTTCCCCGGTATCCCCACCCAGCGGATGCCGCTTCCGCACCCGCTGTCCGCGAGCCGACGAGCAGTGCGTCGAAGAGGTGCCCGAGATGCGGCCCTTCGGTGACGACCAGTTCGTGGCCTGCCACCACCCGCTGGCGCCCGACGACACAGTCACCCCAGTCGACATCATCGGCGCCACCGTCTAGCGCGCCAGCCGGCGTACCTGCCTCGCAACGCTCGCACAGGACACCCCCGAAGGCCACAACGAGTGCGGCCGGGAGGCCGCACCGTTACGAGCCGGCCCGGAGGGCCGCAGGCGCGCAACTCGATTCGAAACCTCCGGTTTCGAATCGAAGACATGCGAGGATGGCCGCCATGGCCAAGCCTCCTGACATCGCGACCGATCCCGACACCATCTACGAGGTCACCCTCGACACCGATCGCGGGTCGATCGTGATGGATCTCGACCCGCGCCTCGCGCCGGTCACCGTGAACCACTTCGTAGTGCAGGCGCGAGACGGGTTCTACGACGGGCTCACGTTCCATCGGGTCGTTCCCGGCTTCGTGGTGCAGGGCGGCGATCCCGACGGCAGCGGACGCGGTGGGCCCGGCTACAAGTTCGCCGACGAGCCGGTGCAGGGCGAATACACCCTCGGGGCGGTGGCCATGGCCAACGCCGGTCCCGACACCAACGGCTCGCAGTTCTTCATATGCATCGACGACTGCCGTCAGAAGCTCCAACCGCTCTACAACCTGTTCGGTCACGTCACCTCGGGCATCGAGGTGGCTCAGTCGATCAAGGTGGGTGACCGCATCAAATCGGCAACGGTGCAGGAACGCCCGGTGAGCTGAGGTCGCAGGACCGGCCGCGGTTCACAGCGGGAGGACGGCGCCCGCCGGCACATCGCGAGTGGTGTTGGTGACCTGATCGGCGACACCACCGCTCACCCGCACCGAGCTGTTGTCACACCCGCCATCTGGGTTGGACTGGTAGGACACGGCCAGCCGATCGGGCACCAGCGTCGTGCCTGCGGTGGACCGAGCGGCGAACGCGCTCCAGCGCGCCACCACCGATGGATCGTCGCAGCGGGCGAACACCTCCGACCACACCATCAGGTCGGTCAGCCGATGGCCGTCGCCGTGGAGCTCCCGGATCACCTGACCGTCCACCGACCCACGCCAGGCGCCATCTTCTGAGCCGCGGCCGATCGTCAAGCGGTAGGGCCGGCCGGGCTCCCACTGGAAGTCCCTGGTGTTCGGGTTGCCGGTGGCGCTCGGCAGCTCCGATGCCGTGCCGTCCAACTCGCCCCCGCCGTGGCGGTAGCCGCCCCAATTGGCGGCAGTGCCTCCGGGATGGGCGGCGTACCACTGCAAGCCCAAGTGGCCGGCCCCGGTCGCCGTCACATCGGCGAACGACGCCTGCAGGGCCCAGAAGTAGAGGTGCGGCACCACCGGCGGCACGACGATCTCGAGGGTCACCGACGCCTCGATGATCGTCTCGCCCGGATCCAGCCCGAGCCAGCGCAGGTGGAACGAGGAGGCGCCGTTCGACGACCTGGGCGGGCCGCTGGTTCGGGGGCCGAACGTGCCCGCCCAACGCGCCGCCAGTCGCCGACCGAGGCCGCTCACGGTGCGAGCCGCCAGACGAGATGAGTGTTCTCCGAGCCGCGCCAGGCCATGGAGGTAGGGTACGGCCCGAACGGTTGTTCGTACGTCTTCAGTTCGCTGTTCGCCGCTGCCGATGCCGACCCGGACCCTGCGACTCAACTTCCCGCTCGACCTGCGCCGGACGCTCGGCCCCATCGGTCGCGGCCCGGCCGACCCCACCTTCCGGTGGACCGGCGACCGCTGCTGGCGGTCCACCAGGACCGCCGACGGCCCGGCCAGCGTCACCATCGCCCGGCGCGGAGCCGATCTCGAAGCCGAAGCCTGGGGTCCCGGCGCCGAGCGCGTCCTGGAGTCACTTCCGAGGCTGGTCGGCTGCGACGACCGGCCCGAGGATTTCCGCACCGGTCACCCGCTCGTGGCTCGGCTGCACCACCGGTTCGTCGGGATGCGGTTCGGGCGCAGCGGGTCAATCGTCGAGGCCCTGGTCCCGTCGATCCTCGAGCAGAAGGTGACGGGGCTGGAGGCTCGACGGGCGCACCGCCAGGTGGTCCTGAGCTTCGGCGAACCGGCGCCTGGACCACCCGGCCTCTACCTGCCACCCGACCCGGCCACGTTGGCCGCCACGCCGTACTTCGACTTGCACATCCTCGGCGTCGAGAAGAAGCGGGCCGACGTGATACGACGCGCCTGCGCCCAGGCTGGTCGACTCGACACCTTGGCCGATCTGGCCGCCGACGACGCTCGTGCTCGCCTGACGACGATGCCGGGGATCGGCCCGTGGACCGCAGCCGAGGTCACGGCGGTGGCCATGGGTGATCCCGATGCGGTGTCGGTGGGCGATTACCACATCCCGTCGTTGGTGACCTGGGCCTTGGCCGAGCAACGCCGGGGGAACGATGAGCAGATGCTGGAGCTGCTCGAACCGTTCGCCGGCCATCGCGGTCGGGTCATCCGCCTGCTCGGCGCCGGAGGGCTAGGACCGCCGCGCCGCGGCCCGCGCCAGGCGCCCCGCAACTTCGCCCGCCATTGAGATCGCCTTGGGCTCAGTCCTTGGTGGCCACTGCGTTGGGCGTGACGTTCATCTTCGGCTCGTAGGCCGCCGCTATCTCGTGCGGTACGCCTCGGATCGACGCACGCAGTGTGCGTCGGCAGGCTGAGCATGGTCCGTACCACATGTCGGCAACCTCCACGCCGCAGCGGGGACACGCGAACGAGAGAGGTTCACCGCTGGCCGGGGACGGACTGAAGTCCATGTCCGAGCCTCTCACGCCACCACCGTCCCACCGGCCATCCCATCGAGCCCATCTGGGGACAAGTTCGACGATCCACAGGGTTGGCCCTCTGGTTCTGCACATGCGACCGGACGTACCGTCACGACCGCGGCCGGAGGTCGTCGAGAGGAGGGTGGTCATCGTGGCCCTGTTCGAGGTGACGATGCTCGACCGGACGGTCGAACGCATCGAGGGCGCAGACGCCTATCAGCAGGAAGGTCAGATGACGACGTTCTTCCGGACCGCCTCGGAGCGGATGGTGGTGGATACCTGGAGCACTCGCCTGGCCAGCTTCCGCACCTCGCAGGTCCTCATCATCCGCCGGATCGAGCGCGTCGACGCGCCGGCTGCGCTGCGGTCCGCCTGATCAACCGCCGGCCGGGGGCGGTGGGGGAGCGAACAGCTCCACGTTCTCGCTCTCGAAGAACATGCCGCCCTCGGACTGGGTGAGCCCGAGCTCGGGCCGCCGTCGCTGTAGGGCATGGACGAGGTCCGGGCAGATCTGCTTGTGCGTGAGATATGACGAATCCCAAACCAACAAGATCCGCTGTCCGGCAGCGCGGCGTACCAGTTCGGTCGCGAACCGGTCGGGATCCTGGCGGTGCAGCCGGTCCACGTAGTCGACCCAGTTGACCCGTTGGGGCGCGGCGAAGTCCGGGTAGGTGACCTGCCTGAAACCGGGGCTCAGCACCCGGGACAACGACGGGCCCAGCTGGTCGGGGCAGTACACGACGTAATCGCCCCGGCTCCCCTTCGACTCGATGGCCCGAGCTGACACCACCGCCTGGGTGCGACCGGTCACGACATTGCGAGCCGCACCGACCAGACCCAGCCCGACCAGGATCGTGAGCGTGGCGAACAGGATCGGTCGACTGCCGATGCGAGCGACCCCGAGACCGGCCAGCAGCACGAAGAACGGGAAGAGCACGGCCGCATAACGGGAGGCGTAGGTGCTGTTGGTGGCATAGCCGACCACCGAGGCGATCGAGATGGTGAGCACCACCAGCAGGCCGAGAGGCCGCGCTTCGGGACGGCTGGCCAGGTCCAGCTCGATGTGGCGGTCGTCGATGCGACGCCCGAACAGACCCAGCAGGGCGAACACGGCGAGGAACCAGCCGAGGCAGATCGCCTCACCCTGCGGGCCCCCACCGAAGTCGGCCAGCGAACGGCTCACGATATCGGGAGGCCGAACCGGACCAGCCCATGGTGTACCGGTGTGAGCCCCTTGGTACAGCAGGTTCGGTACCCACGGAAGGAACAGCACCGCACCTCCGGCCAGCGCGGCGAGGACCTTGAACGTCGCCGCTCTGTCGGCGGAGCGTCGGTCGTGGTGGGCTCGCCGGAGGCGCACGAGGAGGCCGACCCCGGCACTTGCCAGGAGCCACATGGCCCAGTAGTGGGCATAGAGCAGCCCCGCCGAGATCAGGACCAGACCGGCCAACCGGGCCCGGGTCGGTCGGTCGAGCGCATCTTCGGCCAGGAGCCAGCCGCCCAGCACGAGCACCATCACCAGCGAGTACATGCGGGTCTCGGTGCTGTAGCGGATGGCGAACGGCGACAGGGCCATGAGCGCGGCGGCGATCCAGGCCACCCTGGGCCCACCAAGACGTCGGCCAGCCACCCATGTCAGCGGCAGCACGGCCACCCCGAACAGCCCAGACAGGGTCCGCACGGCGAAGTCGCTTTGACCGAACAGGGCCATCCACCCATGCAAGAGCGCGTAGTAGAGGGGCGGGTGCCCATCGTGACGAAGCGCCTCGGGGATCTGGCCGAGCGGCAGCTTGGCGATGTTGACGCTCAGCGCTTCGTCGAGCCACAGCGGTGACCGGGTGATGAAACGCAGGACGATGCCGCCAAGGAGCAGCAGTGCTCCCGCAGCCAGGATCGGCGTACGCCACGGTCCCAGACCGGGATCGGCCGGTACCGCGGCACCCGGCTCCGGCGAGGTCTTACCGAGCTCGTGCTCCTTGGGAACCGTAGGCGTGGCGGCTTCGACGGGTTCATCGCGACGGGAGCGGGCACGTGCAAACATCAGTCGGGCCACGACGGGCGACGCTACCGGCTCACCCCCCGCCGACCACGGCACGGGCCCTCGATCAGCCGTCCGCCCGACCCCCGTTCTCCGTGCCACAACGACCGGAAAACGGTCTTCCTGGCACGAAGAACCGGGCAGCTCGGCGAAAACTTCAGATCAGGCGCTTCCAGCGTTGGAGCGGCTTCTCCAGCAGCTCCCAGCTCAAGGCCGCGAACAGCAGCCCCAGCGCCAGCCCGCCGATCAGCAGCGGCCAGACGTTCGTGTCGCCGGGCGGACTGCGCACCCACCCGGCCCACAACGTTGTCCCGGTGATCGAGTTCTGCTGGGAGGGGACGCGCTTGATCCAGTCGAAGTGCCACAGGTACAGCCCGTAGGAGACGAGGCCCACCCAGGCGATGGGGCGGGATCGCAGCGCCCGGCGCAGCAGGCCCCTGTCCTGGCGGCCGAACGCCGCGGGCACGAGCAGTGCCCCGGACACCAGCGCCAGGAGGATCTGGCGCTGCTGCCAGAAGAACCCGCGGTAGCCGGTGATGAAGTCGGCTGGGCCGACCCGGTAGGCGTACCAGCAGAACAGGGCAACCGCACCGGCCCACCACAGTCCGGGGGCGCGCACCAAGCGGTCGGTGAAGGCACGAACCCGCTGATCGACGGCCGACCAGGCGCTGAGCACGGCCACCGCCATTCCGGTGGCGAACAGGTCGATGTTGGTCGGCAGCCAGTCGAAGGACATGCCCCGCCACGAAGGATCACGGGCCGAGATGACCTGCCGGGCCACGATCCCGGCCAGGAACAGCAGGCCACACCCGGCCAGCTCGACCAGCGGCCGAGCCTCCCGCCGTCTCGCGGCCACGGCCCGGCGGATGACCAGCGCCCAGACCGGGATCAACAGGTAGAACGTGATCTCGGTGCAGAGGCTCCACGCCTGGATCACTCCGCCGATCACCGTGTCCCGCCAGTAGATCTGCACGAACAGGTAGTACCGCCACCAGTGGGGGCCGAGTGAGAACCCGCCGATGGCCCAGAAGAACGTCAACGCAGCCCAGTAGGCGGGAACGATGCGCAACATCCGCCGCCAGAGGAACGAGCGCGTGCGCATCGGCTGCTCGCCGCTCAGGTGGGCCACGGCGAACGGCCGATAGATGAGGAAGCCGGAGATGACGAAGAACACGGCCACGCCGCTGTCCATCACCGCGGCCGGCGTGGCAAGTGGGCCGGCCCGGGCCACCCCCGCGGTGGCCGCCGCGTGGTGCACCACCACCATCACCGCGGCCAAAGCGCGCAGTCCCTCGAAGCAAGGGAAATGCGGCCGGGACAACCGTTGGGCGGTAGGTTCTTCGGAGTCGCGTGACAGCTCGGCGCTGGCGTCGGGGGAATCGGTGGGCGCGTTGCGCTCCGGCGCCGCCCCGCTGGTGGTCGTCGTCACGCCCGCAGTCTCCCATGTCACGATCCGCTCACCGATCAGCTAGGACGGTACGCAAGCCCATGTCCGACGCCCCGTCCTCCTCCGACGCTTCGCTCGAGCGCTCCCCTGACCGGGACGACGCACCTGCGAACGGCACGTCCCAGCACGAGATCGTGATCATCGGGGCTGGCCCGGCTGGGCTCACTGCGGCGTTCCAGTTGCACAAGCATGGCGTGGCCTCCACAGTGCTCGAAGCCGACGACACCGTGGGTGGGATCTCCCGTACCGCAGAGCGCGACGGCTGGCGCTTCGACATCGGCGGACACCGGTTCTTCACCAAGGTGCAACCGGTCGAGGACCTGTGGCATGAGATCCTCCCCGCCGAGGACTTCCTCATGCGTCCCCGCAAGAGCCGCGTGTTCTACAACGGCAAGTACTACGACTATCCCCTCAGGGCCAGCAACGCCCTGCGCAACCTCGGTCTGATCGAGGCGGTGTTGTGCGTCGGCTCGTACGTATGGGCGCGCCTGCGCCCGCCAAAGGATCAGACGAACTACGAAGGCTGGTTGGTCGCCCGCTTCGGCTGGCGGCTCTACCGCGCCCTCTTCAAGACCTACACCGAGAAGGTCTGGGGCGTCCCGGTCAGCACCATGCCCGCCGATTGGGCAGCCCAACGCGTGAAGGGCCTGTCCCTCGGGAACGCGATCATCAACGCCCTCCTGCCGAAGCGGAACCAGAAGGAGATCACCTCGCTCATCGAGGAGTTCCAGTATCCGAAGTACGGACCGGGGATGATGTGGGAGGCCTGCCGGGACAAGGTCGTGGCTCAGGGGTCCAAGGTCGTGATGGACAGCGCGGTCACCAAGGTCAGCCGCAGCGATGGGCGGGCCACCAGCGTGACCGCCGAGCACCGCGGTGGCGGGGCCACCGAGTACTCGTGCACCGAGGTCATCTCGTCCATGCCCATCAGCCAACTGCTCGAGGCGATGGATCCCCCCGTTCCCGCCGAGGTGCGGGCGGCGGCCGAAGGCCTCGCCTACCGCGACTTCCTCACCGTGGCCCTCGTGGTGCCGGCCGACAAGGTGGCCTGGAACGACAACTGGATCTACATCCACGACCCGGACGTCAAGACCATGCGCATCCAGAACTTCGGTTCGTGGTCGCCGTACCTCGTGAAGGACGGCCGCAACGTGCTCGGGCTCGAGTACACCGTGTGGGAGGACGACGAAGACTGGACGGCACCCGACGAGGAGCTGATCCGACGAGGCACCAGCGAGCTGGCCAAGCTCGGCCTCATGGCGGCGGCCGACGTGGAGACCGGGTACGTGGTCCGCCAGCGCAAGGCGTACCCGATCTACGACGAGACCTACCGGGCCAACGTCGACGTCCTGCGCGAGTGGCTGGAGGCGAACACTCCGAACGTCCACCCGGTCGGTCGCAACGGCATGTTCCGCTACAACAACCAGGACCACTCGATGTTCACCGCCATGCTGACTGTGGAGAACATCGTCAACCGAGCTGGGCACGACATCTGGGCGGTGAACGTCGAAGAGGAGTACCACGAGGAGAAGGCGGCAGGGCCTCCGCCCTCGTCAGACGCGACTTCCGCGACCACGGGGTCGCCCGGCACCGGCCGCGACGCGCCGGTGCTTCCCCGCGCCGCCATCGACGCCGGTCGCCGAGCCCGCTCTACCGGCTGATCTCGGTGCTGGTGGCCGGGTCGAATCGGCTGACGGCGGCCGCCGCGGCGATCACCAGCAACGGCATCACCGGCACCTTGAACCTGGCGTCGCCGAAGAACGCCAACGGCACCGCCACGGTGGCCAACGCCGACAGCACGATCAGCAGCGCGGCAGGACGCCGGCTCAGCGTCAAACGGAGCAGACCCAACGCGCCCAACAGCCCAACCACGATGTAGACGCCGTTGGCCAGGTCGGCCAGCGCCCGTTCGGCACCTCGGCCGATCCAACGGTCGAGGCCGTAGGACTGCACCGCTCGCAGCGCATCGTCGTCGCGCTCGAACATGTAGTACGCCCGCCGGGTGACCAACCACGGTTCACGACCCAGATGGTGTGAGAGGTAACGCAGTGACCGCGACGTCTTGATCCGGTCGTTGCGGACCTCCGAGCGACTGCCGAACTGCACGCCTTCGCCAGAGTTGCAGGCCTTGTTCAGGTCGAACCCGCCTGTGGCTCCGTCGTGGTGACCGATGCAGAAGTTGTCGCCGGTGTTGGTCGACAACGGGATGAAGGCGTGCATGCGGACGGCGTTGCGAACCGTCCACGGCAGGATCAGTGCGGCTACCACCGCCAACGTGATCGCCGTCCAACGTAGCGCCGATGCCCATGAGCGGGCGCTGGCCCACCAGACCACGAGCAGGACCGGCAGCACAGCCAGCGAGATGGGCCGGACCAGCACGGCCAAGCCGAACAGCACCGCCGCGCCGGCCACCCGACGATTGTTCAACCCAGCCGGCCACGGCAGGACGAGGAGCGCGGTGAGGAAGCCGAGGAACAAGAAGTTGTAGAGCGTCTCGCTGAGGAGAGCACCGCTGTGGAACACGAGGTTCGGGTAGAGCGCGAGGCCGAACCCGGCGACGACCCCGGCTCGGGCTGACACGGCGCGGCGGGCGATCACCGCACCGAAGGCCACCGTCGCCGCGCCGAGCACCGCTTGCACCAGCCCCGCGGCCAGTGGCAGGAAGTCGCCGAACGGGCCGTGGGCCTGCAGCCAGGCGATGACCCCGAGGAACCATGGGTAGCCGGGGGGGTAGTAGGCGGTGGGCTGGCCGGTGAGCGGTTCCACGTAGCCCTTGCCGTGAGCCATCTGGGCGGCGTAACCGGCGTATCGAGCCGGGTCGAACAGGCCCAGCGGGGCCTGGTGGCCGACCCACGCCACCCACGCCACTCGCACGACCAGCCCGAGGAGGACGGCGACCGCCGTCCAGCGCCAGAACGGGTCCGCAGCCACAGGGATGCGCTGTTCTGCAGACCGCGCTGACCGGGCGGACGTATCCTCGGCGCGCTCGACCGCTGGGATCACCGCGCCGCGGGCCGGGTTCGGCCAGCAAGTCGCGCCAGCCGGGCCTTCAGCCCCCACAACGTCACCAGCGCCATCGACTCGCTGATGATCCGGGCGGACATCTTGGATACACCGAAGGCTCGATCCACGAACGTGATAGGGACCTCAACGATCCGTGAGCCGTGCTGCACCATCCGGTAGGCCAACTCGGTTTGGAACGCGTACCCGTTGGCCTCGGTGGTGTCGAACTGGATGCGGCGCAGCGTGTCGGCGTGGTAGGCGCGAAACCCCGACGTTGCATCGTGGATGCCCAGCTCGAGGAGGCGCGCTGTGTACAGGTTCCCGTACTTCGACAGCATCCGCCGGTGCAGCGGCCAGTCCGGTGTGGACCCGCCGGGCACGTAGCGCGAACCCACGGTGCAGTCGGCGTGGCCGGCGTCGACCGGCGCGATCAAGCGCGGCAGCGCGGCCGGGTCGTGGGAGAAGTCGCAGTCCATCTGGACGATGATCTCGTAGCCGGCGGCCAGGCCTTGCCCGAACCCGGCCCGGTACGCCGAACCAAGGCCTTGCTTCGCCTGGCGGTGGAGGACCTCTATTTGACCGAGGTCTGCTCCCGCCTTCTCGGCCAGCTCGCCGGTCCCGTCGGGGCTGTCGTCGTCGACCAGCAGGATGTCGCAGTCAGGCACGATGCGACGCACCTGCTCGAGGAACTGCGTGACGTTCTCGGCTTCCTGGTAGGTCGGGACGACCACGAGGGCGCGCATCGGGGCACGTTACCGGACCCGGTTCGGCTCCTTGAAAGCTCGGTTCGTCAGCCCGGTGGATGGCAGCGGTGGTACAGCTCGAAGTTGCCGTCGTAGTCCCTGACCAGGCAGAACTGTCGCCGGACGACCTCGTTCGGAGCATCGGGACCGAACTTCTTGGAGTCATTGTCCTCCCGCCAGTTGTCCCACACATGGGACAGGACCAGCCAGTCCGAGTGAGCCACCTCATCGGCCAGGCCGGAGCGTTGGCCGTTGGCGACGCCCGGGTCCATCTCGATGTAGTACGTGGCCGGGGTCAGCTCGGGCATCAGGTAGTACAGGTACGCGTCAGAGTAAGGGGTCTTGCGCAGGTCGGCGGTGCCCACGAACAAGCGTTGACCGGCCTTGGACTCCCGTCCGAGATCAGCGACGAGCCGGCGAGCGGACTTCGTCACCGGTTCGCTGCCCAGGTAGAAGACCCTCCTCCCCCTCTGCACCGGGTATCCGAAGATGTCGTGTCCGAACGTCTGGTTGGTGAGGTCGCCGTAGGTGCGGTAGGTGAAGTGCGGGATGGCCACCAACAGGAGGCCGAGACCCGCGGCGGCCCCGAGCGTGCCGGCTTGGCGACGCACGAAGCGCAGTGGCAGGTGGCCGGCCACCTCGGCCACCACGGCAGGGAGGAAAGCCAGTGGCACGCAGCTCACCCACGACAAGTGGGTGGTGTCGGGCCGCTGCAGGGCCTGGGACATGATGCCCAGCCCGAATAGGCCCACGGCCAACAGGATCCTCGGCCGCCACGCCTCCGGCTCGGCGCGCACCCGCCAGATCCCGACGGCCACCGTGGCCAGCGTGACCAGCGGCAGCAGGAAGAACCAGACCACGATCTGGTGGGTCGTGACCAGGGCCGGCAACGACCAGTGCGGCACGCGCAGCTGAGCCACTCCCTGGAGGGCGCCGTCGTAGGCGTTCCACGAGGGGGGTACCGGCAGGGACCGGCCACCGCGCAGCTTGAACACGGGGTCGAGGACCATCCCTTGGACTGAATGGCCCGGACCGGCGGTGGTTAGCTGGATCAGGTACGGCAACAAGCCGGCCAGCAACCCGAGGGCGAACGCCTTCCAGCGCACCCGGCCCAGCCCCCACAGGACGGCGCCGAACCCAAGGGCGACGCCGATGACAAGGTCTGGCCGGAACAGCAGGGCCAGGCCGGCCAGCAACCCGGACCCGCCGAGCAGCGCTCGGACCCGCGTGAGCGGGGGAGCATCGGGACCGTTCTGTTCGACGATGCGCCGCCGGGCCCGTAATCCGATGACCAGCCCGGCCAGCGCGAGGGCCACCGCGCCGTCCCAGGCCAAAGCGGTGAGACCGATGGCCGTGAGTGAGATGAGCACGCCGACCAGCCCGGCTGCGGTGGCCGCCTTGCGGCCCCAGGGAAGGGCCAGGACGAATACGCCGAAGATGATCCCCAACAGCTGCAGCATCCCGAAGATCCGCTCGGACGCGAGGCTCACCCCGAACGCCTTGAACCACCCGGCCAGGGCCCACAGGCTGCCGGGGCCGTACAGGTGGAGGAAGTCGCGGTTGGGCAGCGCTCCACGCAGCACGCGCTCGGGGAAGACGAGCATGAAGCCTTCCTCCATCGGCGGCCCTTGGTACCGGAACAAGGCCCGCAGCGGCAGGGCGAAGGCCACGCCGACGATGCCCACCGCCACGACCGTCCGCCAGCCGGGAAGCCGACCGCGACGGTCAGGAGAGTCCTCGTCGTGAGGCACGGCGGTGGCGCCCTCCGCCGCGGCGTTGATCGTGCCCGGAGCGTCCATCTCGGTCATGCCCGGACCGGCTGGCCGCTGGTCGCGGGTATGTCGCGGCCGGCCCGATGGTGCTCGGATGCCCATTCCTCGTGTGGCCCGGGATCGACCGAACGACCGCGGCGCACCAGCGCGTCGACCCCGATCCCCGCCAGCACGACGATGGCCACCTCGGCCGGGGCACGGAAGCGAACCACGCCGTAGGCGTACAGGGCGGTCACCGTCACCCCGGCGGCTTGGACGACCAGCGGGAGGATGGCGACCTTCCGGTGGCGGAGGGCGACGAGGCCAACGATGGCGAGCGGCAGCAGCGCCCAATAACACCACAGTCCGAGCTTGCTGACCCACTGCGGCCGCCCTTCGATCTTGGACAGCTCGGTGTTCTGGAACGGCCGGTACAGATCCCAGACCCGACCCACCCGTGCCGCCAGCACCACCGGCAGGCGACCGGCATGATCCTTGGCGTAGGTGAAGCCGACGTGCCGGTAGAAGTTGGCTCGCTGGGACTCGTCGCCCGGCGGCTCGCCCTGGCTGGCCCGCACGTCCTTCTGGCACTCGAACACCCAGAACCCGAGGAACGTGCCGTGGTAGGCCGCGTCGCAGTTGGCGTACACCAGCACCTCTGAGCTGTTGGTCGACAGCAGCACGGGGTCATGGAAGGTGAGCGAGTTGCGGATGGTCCATGGAACGAGCAATGCCAGGGCGAGACCGGCCATGACTCCCAGGTGCACCAACCGCGTTCGGCGCTCGAGGTGCGGTCGCATGAGGACCAACGGCACCAGCAGGGCCGGCACGAGGAAGATGGCTTCGCCGCGGGTGAGGATGGCCAGCCCTAGCGCACCTCCGCTAGCGGCCGCCCACCAGACGGTCGGGGTGCGCCGCCATCGGTAGGCGGCGTAGGTAGAGGCGGCGATGATGGCGCAGAACAAGCCCTCAGGCATCCCGATGCCGTCGATCACCCACAGGTTCGGGTAGGCCGCAGCGAGCGCGGCAGCCAAGAGGCCGGCTCGACGACCGGCCAGCTCCCGGCCGATCAGCCCGACCAGCAGGACGGTCAGGCTGCCGGCGAGGCAGGACATCACCTTGTGGGCGAACCACGAGTCCGCGCCGACGAGGTTCGAGAGCGCGTACCAGAGCGAGAACAGCGGCGGGTGGATGGCGGTCGGCACGAGCCGGCCACCGCCGCGGCAACCCCCAGTGATGTTGGCCAGATCGACCCGGCACCACGTGAACGGTTCGCTGAACCCACGACCAGAGGTCAACAGTCGCGACTGCTGGTGGTAGAACCACGGGTCGCCGGCGTTCGGGTTCCGCTCGGCCAGGTTGAACAACGTGAACACCCGGAAGGCGAACCCCGCGAGAACGATGCCGGCCAACGCGAGGTCGATACGTCCTGAGTGATGGCGACGTGGCGGACGAGCTTGGGCGCTAGCCATCGGTAAGGAATTGCTCAGCGTTCCTGGCGGCGATGGTCATGATCGTGGCTTGCGGGTTCACGCCGGGGGCGTCGGGCACGAGGGACGCGTCGTTGATCCGGAGGTTCCGGTAGCCCCAGACTCGGCCGAAGCTGTCCGCACCGGTGTGCGCCCGCTGCTCGCCCATGCCGACCGACGACGTGAGGTGCACGGTCATCACGTTGGCCCGACTGCGAGTGATGGCGTCCCACCATCCGACCAGCTCGTCGACCCGACGGACGAGCGGCCCGCCGATCACCGACGGGTACAGCTCGGTGGCCCCTGCGGCGAGGAGGATCTCACCCAGGTGGATCAAACCGCGAGCCAGTCGGCTGAGGTCGCCGTCGGTCAGGCGGTAGGTCACAAGCGGCGCCCGTAGCCGCGGAATGGCCAGGATCCGGCCGGAACCCTCACTGCGGATCGCGGTGTAGTACACCGCGACGTTCTCCCAGTCGGCCAGCGCGGCGGTGTGCTCGAGAGCGGAATCGGCCAGCGCCAGGGCGATGTGGCTGCGCCGACTGGCGGAGCCTCCGATGGTCAGGTTCGGCGAGAACTCGGTGATGCGGTGCATCGGCACCGTGTCGTGGTCGACCTCGTGGGGGAAGCGGGCCGCCACCTTGATCGTGGGGTGCAGCTTCAGGCCGACCCCGATGTGGTGGCGTATGCCGCTGCGCTGCAGGAGGGCGGGCGTCTGGATCGCACCGCCGCACACGAACACCTGCTCGGCTCGGAACGTGACGTCCTCCACCGTCCCATCAGGTCGGCGACGGCGAGCCCGGGCACCGCTCACCCGATCGCCGTCGCCGATGAGTCGCAGCACCTGGCAGCCGGCGACGACCTCCCCTCCGGCGGCGACCGCCCGGGGCACCAGAGTGCGGGCCATCGTCTGTTTCACCCCCCGGCCCTGGTTGTCGTGGCGGAACACGCGCGGGAACTCCACGTTGCGCCAACCAAGCTTGGTGGCGCCGCGCTCGAGGATGGCCGAGGTCTCAGGCGGAGCGCCCGGCAGGCGGGAGACCGACAGCTCGTGCTCGATGCCTTCGGCGTAGCGGTCGAGGCTGGCCGGTGTGAACTCGTCGATGTCGTAGGCGTGCTGCCACTCCTCGGCGAACTCGTTGGGGAGCCGGTGCCATAGCCCGCTGTTGATCTCGGTGCTGCCGCCGACGCAGCAACCCTCCGCGTACTGGACCGGAGGTAGACCGAGCGCAGCAGACACGCCTCGGTGGCGGTACTTGGTGGCGAACTCGTCGAGCCCGAAGGGGACCATCGCATCAGGGTCGATCCACGGGCCTTCCTCGGCGACGGTGACCCGCCGGCCGGCCTCGGTCAGCCGGGAGGCGGTGACTGCGCCACCCGCACCGGATCCGATGACCAAGACTTCAGTGTCGAGTTGAGTCATGTCGCCTTGGGCCATGTGGCGTCGCCTGTGGCCAGTTCCTGCTCCGCGAAGATCACCAGCGAATGGAGGGCGCGCACGTATTGGCGGATCAGGCCGACGCGGCTGTGCTCCCACCGGGCCACCTGAGCATCGAGTTGAGCTTGGTCCAGCTTTCCGAAGGCCAACCTCAGCGCCGGCCATGCCCCGAGGACCAGCGATTCGGCCGCAACGCCGGCCCGGATCGGTTCGGGCATCACCTGCAGCGCGCCCTCCACGTACTCGGTGATGGCCTCTCGCCGGTCATCGTCAGCCGCCTGCACGAGCGCGTCGACGACACGACGCTCGAGCCACAGCATGGGCCAAAGCTACGGGCCGGGCGCCTGGCGCTGCGACTTGCCAGAACCTGAGCGGTCAACCGCTGGCCGCCGGCGGCCCGACGAACACCGCGGTGGGCAGGCCGAGGTCGAGCATGCGCACCATCCGCCGGAACGTCCGCTTCGGCAGCTTGGGGTTGAACGACGCGCCGTACAGGTTGCCGTCGACGACGGGGATGAGGTCGGCGAGGTGGGCCGCCTTCAAGTCGGCGAAGACCAACAGACGCAAGCGGGCGTACTCGGCGCGTTGTCGGGCCGAGCGCAGGTCGACGGAGGCCACTTGACGCACGCCGGGCTTGGCCCGCCAGACGTCGATGTCCTGTCCCACCGAGAGGTGCACCACCGCGGTGAAGTGCCCAGGCTTGAGCACCCGGTGGGGAGTCACACCCCCTTCGTGGATCTCCTCTGCTCCGACGTGGAAGCCGCGCCGCTCCAACTCCGACAGCAGACCGAACCCCTGGGTGCCGATGGCGATCGGGTCGGTCCAAGTGACGAGGTAGCGCCCGCGCCGGCCGCCTCCCGGGACCTTCCCGCCGGCCAGCGCTTTCGCGGTGGGCCCGGTCACCCGGCGCAGGATCTCCGAGGGGCGGGCAGCACGGAACTCCGTCGAGGCCGCATGGACCGTGAACACGCCGGATGCCAGCAGGGCGGCCGCCAACAAGCCCCAGGTCGCGCCCATCCACGCACGCTCCCGTCGGCCGGCGTCGAGTCGACGTCCGACCAAGACGCCGAGCGTCCAACCCAGGCTCAGGAACACCAGGCCGCCGATGCCCCAGTCCCACAGGAGGAGGTAGTTGAAGATCGGCCCGAAGATCTTGGCCGCCGATACCAGCCCGAGAACCAGCGCGGCGGCGATGACGACGTTGAGCCGCAAGAGGGTCCGGTGGCCCATGCGCCACGCCAGCAGCACCGCTGCGGCCCAGATGACCAGCACCACGGATCCCGGGATCACCGAACCATGCACCGCCTGGTGACCGTTGATCCACCACCACGGGTTGAGCGGGACCGCCACCAGCTCCAGGCCCTTGCCGAGCCCGATGGCCTTCTCCGGCGGTTTGGTGAAGTGACGCCAGATGACGGTGCCGTTGCCGGGGTTGGTGGTGAGCTGGTCGATGACCGGCGGTATCCACAACACGACCCCTAGGACGATCCCGCCGAGCACCCACCATCGTTCCTGGCGGCGCCGGGCCACGTCGCTTCTGCTGCCATGGACGCCGCGCACCACGCCACCGATGAGCACCAGTGACAAGCCGCCGACCAGCCCGAGATAGGAGATGTGGGTCTCCATGCAGAACGAGCCAGCGAACACCGCCACCGGGAAGGCCACCATGTCGTCGCACAGCACGCACCACACCGCCACCATGAACAAGAACCACCACATCAGCGGCAGGTACGGGTTCCAAGGCTCGGTCAAGGTGACGCTGCCGTAGGAACGGGTGAGCAGCGCCAGCACAACTGCGGCGCCGATGGCCAGCCGCACCCCGCCGCGCCGGTAGGCCAGCCAGAGAGTCGCGCCGCAGGCCAAGAGTTGCAGCAACGTGCCGGCAGCCACCAGTGCCATCGGGCTGGACCCGAACAGCCGATAGAAGGGCCAGAGGGCCCAGAAGCTGAGCGGGCCGGGATGGCTCCCCTGGTGGCCGAACGGTCCGATCCGCCCGGCCAGGCCGATCAGTGGCGGGTGGCGGCTCCAGACGTCGCGCACCCGCAGCTCGGTCTGGGCGATGTCACCGATGGGGACCCAGTTCTTGGACCTGAGCACGGCGATCGCCACGGCCAGCGGCAACGCGACCAGCGCCCACAAGCCGACCACGATCCACGGCGAGCCGTGGCGATCCGGCTGCGGCGAACCGGCGAGTGGCCGCTGCGGTCGACCCGGACCGGCACGGCGCCTCCCGTCCTCCTCGGGCCCACCGCTCAACGCCGTCGCGCCGGTGGTCGGGGCGACGGGCATGACAGGCGACTCTAGAGCGCCAGCTCCCAAGTCCAGCGGCCTCGCGATCCCGCAAGGTCACACCATCTACGCTTTCGCCGCGTGGTCCGCAGCCGGGGAGAACTTCGCGACTGCGTCGACCACGCGTGTAGTCATGAAGCCTCCTGACCCGATGGCCCATCCTGATGCAAGGCCAGTTGCCGTGAGCGACGAGCACCCGGGCGCGGCTGATGAAGACGTTCGGCGGACCGGAGCGACCGCCGCGACCGAGCCGAGACGGTCAGCCGGCGTCACCGTGAAACGGCGAACAGCCCTGCTGGTTCTCGGCGCGTTGTGCCTCCAGTTCGCGGTCCTCGGCGCGGTCGAGGCCTGGAGGGACTCCCCCACCATCGACGAGCCGCTCTACATCGCGTCCGGCGTGACAGCACTGACGCGCCACCAGTTCAGGTTCAACATCGAAACCGGCCCGCTGCCGAAGGTCCTGGGCGCCCTGCCCGTCCTGCTGGCCCACCCGGTCATCCCGAACGGCGCCAGCTGGGCCAAGGGCGACGGCCAGGCCTTCACCACTGAGTTCGTCCAAGCGCAGGTACGGACGGGGAAGCTGCGCCGGATCCTGTTCCTCGCCCGTAGCGTCTCGATCCTCGAAGGCCTGCTGGTAGGGGTGGTGATCTACGCGTTGGCCGCGGGGCTCTTCGGGCGAGTCGCCGGCTTGGTGGGCGCCGGCCTCTGGCTGACGACCGGCTACGTCCTCGGCATGACGCACGTGGTCGGCATCGACGTTCCCAACGCGCTCTTCAGCTTGGTCGGCTGCCTGTGCCTGAGTCGATATCTCCGCCATCCCAGCTGGCGCGGAGCGGGTCTGGTCGGCCTGGCTGGGGGGCTGGCGTTGCTGACCCGCGCCACCGGCCTGTTGCTGGTCGGAGCGCTCGTGATCGGTGTCGTCGCCGGGGATTTCCGCCATCTCCGCCAAGCGCTGGTCCGGGGGGCCATGGTGCTGGCCATCGCCTGGGCGTCGGTTTGGGGCGGCGTACGCCTGCTCGCTCCTTCGCCCGCTCCGGTGATGACGACATCGGCGTTCTGCTTCCCGCAACCCTCGACCGCGCAAGACGTCCTCGCCCCGGTCCCCTGGCCCGTCGAGTACGAACGGGCCTTCGACTTCCACTTCGCGTGCAGCAACCGCCCGGGCGCCGGCTTCCTGTTCGGCCGCTACTGGGAGGGGGCGCGTTGGTGGTACTGGCCGGGCAGCATGCTCGTGAAGCTGCCGGTGAGCGTGCTGGCGGTGATGGCCCTCGGCCTGTTGTCCTGGTTCACGCTCGATCGCGTCACCGCAGGACGGGCCCTTCTCGCCGTGGGCCTCCCGGCCCTGATCGACACCACGTTCACCCTCCAGGTGCCGAGACCGCAAGGCCTGCGCTACCTCCTACCGAGCATCGCCTTGGCCATGGTGGCCGGATCGGCATTCGTGCGCGTCGTACGTCGGAGCCGGCTCGTATTGCCATTGGTCGGGGTGCTCGCCGTCGTGCAACTGAGCTTGTTGGTTGACGCGGTGCCCAACTCGCTCTCGTGGACGACCCCGCCGTTCCGGCCCGGTTATCGCACGGTGACCGAGGCTGACCTGGACTGGGGCCAGAACTTCTACGGCCTGCAGAGGTGGGCTCGCGGCAAGAACGCCTTCATCGCATACTACGGACCGTTCATCGGCCGGTTGCCCTCCTCCCGCCCTCTCCTGGGCACCGACCCGCGACGGATCCGTGGCTGGGTGGCAGTGAGCGCGTCGTTGCTGACCAGGGACAACCGGGAGCCGCTGTCCTGGCTCCGCGCCTATTGCCCGGTCTCTACCCTCGACGGGTCGATCCTCGTGTACCGGTTCGAGCGCCCGCCTGATCCTGCGCCCGGGCCGGTGGCTCCTCCGGGCCTGTGTGCCGGCGAGATCAGCCACCGAACCTGACCCAGGCCTCGTTCGGCCCGCACCGTCGTGAGCCGTCCCCTACGGCAGGCGCTTCAACAGGTTGAGCAAGCCCAGCTTCACGGGGGACTGGTGATGCGACCCGTGGGTGTCGCCCAACGCGGCCCGGTGCGCCAGGAACCACTCGTAGGACTCGATCAGCATGGAACCGTTCGAGTGTCGCGGTTCCCAGCCCAGCTCGGCGCGCGCCCGGCTCGTGTCGAACCAAAGCGACTCGGAGTACAGCAGCCAGTGGTACGGGGCGAACGGGACAGCCCCGAACCCGGCCAGGGTTCGCATGGCAGCCCGGGCCGGCCCGGTGGGGACTGACCGCACCACCGACCCGGTGCCGGCATGTTCGACCAGCGCCTGCAGCGTCTGGCGCATGGTGCCGAACTCGGTGGCGCCCACGTTGTAGCTGGCTGCGCCCCCCCGGTCGGCGGCCCGCAGGCATGCGTCGGCGAGGTCGTCGGCGTGGAGGAACTGGTAGCGGTTGTCGCCACGGCCCAGCAGGTACACGGGTGCGCCCGCAGCCACGAACTCGAACAGGATGGCCATGATCCCGAGCCGGCCGTGGCCGAGGATCGTCCGGGGACGGATGATCGTCACGTCGAGCCCGGCCGCCACTGCGTCGTGACACAGCAGCTCCGCTTGAAGCTTGGCCCTTCCGTACGCCTCCAGCGGCCGAGCCGGCGTGTCCTCGGTTACTGGATTGCGATCCGGGATCCCGTAGATGGCGCTGGTGGAGGTGTGGACGACCTTGGCTACGCCCGCGTCACGCGCCGCGACGAGCACGTTGGCCGTGCCGACCAGGTTCACCGACCAGAACAACTCCCGGTCCCGCGCCAGCGGCACCTGGGCGACGTTGTGGAGCACCACGTCCGCGCCGTGGCAGGCCCGGCGCACGACGTCCCGATCACGGACATCGCCCTGCACGAATTCGACCTCGACATCAGCCAGCTCCTCCGGTGGCATGTTCAGGTCGAGGATCCGCACCGCATCGCCCCGACGAACGGCATGGGCGGCCAGCAACGATCCGAAGTATCCGCTGCCGCCGGTGATCAACACGGTTCGTTGGCTCACAGTCGCGGGCTCAGAGTGGGTCGCCGCGCTCGAGGCAGGAGCGGATGCTGGCCCGCATCCCGTCGACCAACGTCGTGGTGGGTTCGTAGCCGAGCTCGGCCCTGGCTCGCGAGATGTCACAGGCGATGGTGTCCTTGAGCTCACCGAGCACGTGCAACGGCTGGACGTACAGGCCCGCCGACTGGAGTACTGCGTCGGCTCGGGCCGCGCCACGACCGACGACCGCGGGCAGGGTCGGTGGCCGTCCTGACACCGCGAGTCCCTCGGCGTCCAGCGCTCGACGAACTGCGGTGATGATGGCCCGCAGCTCGTAGGGCTCGGCGTCGGCGATCCAGTACGCCCGGCCAGGAGCCGCGTCGGCGGTAGCCGCCCGCACGAGCCCGTCCACCAAATGAGCGGTGAACACCATGGAACGCTGTTGGGTGCCGGGGCCGACGATGGGGAACCGCCCCCGCCGTACGGTGGCGAAGAACCGGGTCTGTCGCTCCGGCTGGTGCGGTCCGTAGAACCACGGCGCCCGAACGATCACCGCTGCGACATCTCCCCGGTCATGGGTCTGGCGGACCAGCAGCTCGGCTTCGAGCTTGGACTTCCCGTAACCGAGGTACGGGTCGTAGGGCGCATCCTCGGTGAACCGGTCGGTCGGTCGGCGGTTGGCGCCGAACGGCGAGTTCGACGACACATGCACGAATCGAGCCGCACCCGCCCGGCGGGAACGGTCCAGCACGAGCTGGGTGCCGCCGACGTTCACGTCGAAGAACTCTCGGGTCCGCTTCGCCGGGTGGATGACCGCCGCGGCGTGGAAGACGGTGGCGCCGTCGATCCCTTCGAACAGCGCGTCGACCGCAGCCGGGTCGCGTACGTCGCCCACCACGACATCGACCGCCGGGCCGACCACCTCGAGCAACGCCGCCCCATCGCTCGAGGTGACCAGGCACCGGACGCGATCGCTCGACTTGGCGAGGGCCCTGACCAGGTTCTGGCCGAGCCAGCCCGACGCGCCGGTGACGACCACCTGATTCAGCTCCACGTGATGCCAGCCCTCTGTCCCGTCACGAGACGGGGACGCTAGCGGCGCACCTGTGGCCGGGGCGCTACGGGCGACGCCGGCCGGACGCGGTCGGGGCGCCGCAGCGCCGCCATCTACGCTGTGCGGCTGGATGTCCGGACGGAGCGCTGATTCGGTGAAGACCGCGGGCCGGGCCGAGCCCGGCACGTCGACGTCCAGCCGGGACACCGCTCAACGGCCGCAGTCTGATCCGGGCCGCGTCGAGGATCGTCCGGCCGGCCAGGATGCTGCGGCCGGGCGCGATCAGCGTCGGCCCAAAGCTCTCCTCGTGGTGAGCGTGGCGGCCGCCGTCGCTCCCATTTTGATCGCCGCGGTTCGCGCCGTCGGCCGAGGTTGGTACCCGGCTGGCGACGATGGGTTCGCTGCGGTGCGCGCCCGCGATGTGCTGAGTGCTCACCCGCCATTGCTCGGCACCTGGTCCTCAGCGTCGCTGTGGTCCCACCATTCGATCAACCACCCCGGCCCGGCCCAGTTCGACGTGCTGGCCCTCCCGGTGCGGCTGCTCGGCCCCGCCGCCGGGGTGGCGGTCGGCACCGCGCTCACCAACGCCCTGTGCGTGGCCGTCATCGCGTGGCTGGCCTACCGCCGTGGCGGCGTCCGGCTCGGCGTGGCGGCCGCGCTCCTGATCGCCACCCTGTCCTGGGCCATGGGCAGCGAGCTCCTGTATGACCCGTGGAGCCAGTTCGCGCCGCTCTTCCCGTTCACCGTCTTCGTCTTCGCGGTGTGGGGGATCGCCGACGGTGATGTCGTCGCGATGCCGGTGGCGGTGCTGGCCGGCAGCTTCGCTCTCCAGACCCACCTGAGCTATGTCCTGCTGGTTCCCGGGCTGGCTATCTGGGCGGTGATCGGCCACTGGCTGGCCCTTCGACGTCTGGGCCGGGATGCGCCGAGCCGGCGGCCGGCCACTCGCGCTCGCTCGTTGCGGTGGCTTCTCCTCAGCGTGGGCCTACTCGCCCTCTGCTGGGCCCAACCTCTCTACGAACAGGTGAGCAGCCACCCCGGCAACCTGTCCGAACTGGCCGCTTCGTCGAGGGCCAAGCCCCCCACGACTCCAGGGCTCCACGGCGCGATCCAGGCGGTCGGCGACGTCGTGGCCTTGCCGCCGATGTGGCTGCCTCCAGGCTGGGCGCATCCCGCCTTCCACATCGACGGCTCGGGCCGGCCAGAGGTTCTGGCGGCGGCCGCCCTGGTAGCGATCCTCGGTGTCGGCGGCTGGTTGGCTTGGTTGGCGACAAGGCGGCGGGACCAGCGGACTTCGACGGCACTGATCTCGGCGGGGGTGGCCGTGATCGCCGCTCTGGCCAGCACGGCGCGCTCCACGTCCCCGTACGGGCTCCAGGCCACGTACGTGCGCTGGCTCTGGCCCATCTCCCTGTTCGTCTGGCTGGCCCTGGCCCTCGGCGCCGCCCCGCTCCTGCGAGCGGCCATATCGAACAGGGCAAGCCGACGACGTGAACCCCTCGCCGACGGCCGGCGAAGACCCTCGCGGGTGCTGGTGGGTGGCGTTGTGGCCACCGCGGTGGTGGCCGCCCTCACCGTGCCGACGAGAGACCACGGCAACGCCAGCCCGGCCTGGGCCATACCCGTCGCCAAGCAGCTGTTCGGCCATGCCCTCCCCGATCTCCGTGACAAGGGCCCGCTGCTGCTGGAGCTGCCACCGACCCAGCCGGCCTTCGACGTCGGACCGGCGCTCATGACCCAACTGCAGACCCATGGCATCGCGTTCAGGGTGCGTCAGGTGTTCGGGGACAAGGTCCTGGTTCGCCAAGTGGGGGAGGATCGCCGTTGGGACGGCCACAACGCGCGCGTGTCACTCGTGGTGGCCGGGGGTTCCCAGGCAGCTCACCCGGCGGCGGGGACACGGCGCCTGGCGTTCTATGCCGGCCTCGACCGGCGGGGCCGGGCCGAGTTGGCCCGGCTTTCCGCTCGGTTGAAGAAGAGGATCCATGACGTCGGCGGAGCGCACCTGTCCCCGGTGGGGCGCGATCTGCGCAGGCGGCACCGCTTCCCTTCCAACCTTCGACAGGCGGTCGACGCTTCGGCTGACGATCCGAGCCGCCTCCTAGCCGGAGACGTACCGAGGAACCTCCAGCGCTTCGGCCTGATCAACATCGACGAGCTGGGTCAGAACGACTTCACTCGCTACGTCAACCTCCACGACGAGTCCGACCATCACACCGCGGCGCTGCTCCTCGCCCCGCTGCCGGATTGAGGGGTCGTGGCGACCGCGACAGGCCCCGAGCCGAGGTAGCGGCGGCCGCACACGAAGGCCAGGCCATAGAAGATCGCCACGCCGACCAGCAGCAGCCGGTAGCCGACGATGAGCGCGGCGTACTCGAGCACCCCGCCGAACATGGCGCCGAGCAGGTTGGCCCCGAACGCGGTGGTTGAATCGCCGGTGTCCTTGAACCGCTGGGTGAAGACCAGGTTGGCGGTGAAGATCGGCGCGAACGCGATGGCCACCGCGGCCACGAACCGGGGCACGACGGCCAGGTCGAGCAGCAGGCTGGGCGGGAGCACGAAGGCCACCACGAGGGTTCCGAGGAGCACGACGTAGAGGAGCTGTGGACGTCGGAAGCTGACGCGCGTCGACACCGCCACGGCCAGCAGCACGGTCAACAGCACCCCACCGAACACGAGCGCGTTCACGAACCAGGTGGTACCGAACAGCAGTGCGAACTGGACGACGTTCTTCGTCTCCAGCAGGAGGAACGCCACGCCCATGAAGAACAGGTCGGCGAAACGCAGCATCGGGCGGAACGGGCCGGCCGCGCCGCGCACCAGCAACACCGACGCAGCGAGGATCAGACCGAGCGTGACGACATAGAGGCTGGGCAGCGTTCGCGTTCGCAGGTAGGGGAAAGGGTGGTCGTCAGTGGCCGGCGGAGGCACAGCGGCCGAGCCGGCTCTCCAGAACCTCGAGCTGGTCGACGACCCGCACTTCAGGCTGGCCGCGTCCCTACTCGCTTCGAAGGACTGAAGCGGCACGAGCATCTCGCCCTTGAAGCCGCGGTCCGGGGTGAGCGACCTCTGACACGGCGCCCGGCCGTAGACCTGCTGAAGCGTGTTGCCGTAGCGGTCGATGAGCCATGGTTGGCGGTAGTAGTTGTACATGGTGAACACCCCGCCGGGCTTGAGCCGATCGCGGGCCGTGGACAGCGCCTGCTTGGTGAACAGGTAGCTCTCCAGGCGCAGGGACGACTGGCCGGACACCAACGTGATCGAGTCGGGCAGCGCCAAGACGATCAGGTCGTAGCGGTGGCGGGTGCGCTCCAGGAACGCCCGGCCGTCGTCGATGTGAGCCGACACCCGCTTGTCCTGGTACGGGTGGTCCGGATGATGTGACTTGCCGAGGTCGTAGATGCGCGGGTCGATCTCGACCGCGTCGACGTGGCGGGCGCCTTTGGTCAGCGCCACCGACACGTCGTTGCCGCCGCCGGCCCCGATGACCAAGACGTCGTCGAACGATTGCGGTGCGGCCACGTCATAGATGCCTGCGCCAGGCGCGAAGCGCGCCGACTGGTGGAGCTGGTGGGGCACGCCGTTGACGTCGATCTGGAGCTGGTTGTCGGCCCCCCGGTTCGGAGTGGCGGTGATCTTGTAGTACGGCGACCAGGAGTTGTGGGCGCTGAACGACTCCACCCCAAGGGTCACGAGCATCACGGCCAAGGCTGCGGCAGAAGCCAGCGTCGCGATCGACCTGGACCGGGCCGGCCCTTCCTGCGCGGACCCTGATTGGGTCGCCGCACTTCGGACAGGAAGGGCCAGCGCCACGAAGACCAGCGCCACCACCACACCCCAACCAAGCGGCGGCGACCGCAGGAAGCTCACCACCGAGAACCCGACGATGCCCAGCACGCTGCCGATCAGGTCGTAGCGATAGGCGACCAACGGCGGGAACTTCTTGAACGTGCGAGCGACCCCTTCGGCGATCAGCCCCATCACGAGGGCGACGGCCACGAACACCAGGGCCAACACGACCTCGCGCGGAGGACCCTTCGGCTTCAGCTTGGAGAAGAAGAAGAGGGTCTTGTCCTCCTGGGTGATCCGCACCGGGAACACGGCCACCAGCAGCACGAACAGCCCCAGCGCCACCGGCGCCCAAGGCGACAGGTCACGCTCCCGACCGGCGCGGAGGAAGCCGAGGCCGATGCCGAGGAAGCTGCCGAGCAGGACGAAGTTCGAGAAGTACGACAGGTAGACGATGTTCGAGCCGGCCCAGCGGATCAGGGCCAGCTCGACGAACAGCATCAAGAAGCTGAGCAGGACGAGGCGGAGACGATCGTTCATGGGTGCGGCGGAGCGGCGGGCCGCGCACGGCCACATACCAACGGGCCGAGGGTAGTCGGCGGTCCGACTGCGCCCGGCGACCACGACCCGATCGTTCGAGAGCACCACGGTTTCACAGGTCGACACAGCCCGTCGGTAGGTTGCGGCGATGCAGACCACCGTCGCGAGCCCCGCGGACGTTGACGACCAGGAGGAACGGGCGCGGGCGCTGCGTGCCATGAAGCGGCTGGCCGTCGGGCTGCTGCTGGCCATGACCGTGGTGTTCGTGGTCACCCGAGCGCTGGAGGGACGCCACCCCTGGCTCGGTTACGTGCGAGCCACGGCGGAAGCGGCGATGGTCGGCGGGCTGGCCGACTGGTTCGCCGTCACCGCCCTCTTCCGCCACCCGCTCGGCATCCCCATCCCGCACACGGCGATCATCCCCACCCGCAAGGACGACATCGGCCGGGGGCTTGGTCAGTTCGTGCAGGGCAACTTCCTGTCCGGCCCGGTGTTGATGGACAAGATCCGTTCGGCCGGTGTGGCCGACCGCATCGGCACCTGGTTGGCCGAGCCGGCCAACGCGGCGAAGCTCGGGTCGAACGCGGGAGACGTCGTGGCGGCCGTCACCGAGGTGCTGGGTGACGAAGACGTGTCAGCGGCGGTCGAGCAGATGGTCGAATCGAGGATCCGGGCCGTGCCAGTCGCTCCGCTGGCCGCCCGGGTGATCGATCTGGCCATCGACGAGGGCCACTACCACGAGCTGTTCGACTGGTTCCTCAAGGGCACGAGCGGGATGCTCGAGCACAACCGTGGCCTACTGAGGGACCGCCTCGAACAGGAGTCGCCGTGGTGGGTGCCCGAGGCGATCGACAACCGCGTCTTCGCCAAGATCTACGGCGTGGTGCAGCGCTACCTGGCCGAGATCGCCGACGACCCGCACCACCAGGTCCGCTCGGCGATCGATCAACGCATACGTGAGCTGGCCGACAAGCTGCGCAACTCCCCGGAGATGGCCAAGCGGGGTGAGGAGCTCAAGGAGCAGCTGTTGGCCCATCCCGCCTTGCGGGCATGGTCGGCGTCGCTGTGGGGGGACCTGAAGGAAGGCTTGATCGAGGCCACCGGCGACCCTTCCTCGGAGCTGCGGCACCGGCTGGAGGAGGGCATCGTCCGGCTCGGCTGCACGATCAAGGACGACCCCGACCTGCGGGCCAAGATCGACCGTTGGGTGGAGCGCACGGTCCTCTACCTGCTCGACCAATACCGCGACGAGGTAGCAGAGCTGATCTCGGGCACGGTGGCCCGCTGGGATGCCAACGACGCCAGCCGCCGCATCGAGCTGCAAGTTGGCCGGGACCTGCAGTACATCCGCATCAACGGCACCGTGGTCGGCGGTCTGGCCGGCCTGGTGATCTTCACGCTCAGCCGGTTGGTGTTCTGAGCCGGGTCCGTTCTCGACGCAATAGCTCGCGCTTTTCGGCACCTATTGCGTCGAGTCCGGGGACCCCCCGATTCTCGACGCAATAGCTCGCGCTTTGCGGTACCTATTGCGTCGAGTCCGAACGGGCTGCCCGGCGGGACAGGCGCTCACCGGTGGCGACCACCGCCACCGCAGCGAGCAGGATCACCGCCGGCTCGGCCGAGGCGCGGAAGCGCTGGTTGCCGTAGGTGGCCATAGTGGTGACCACGACGGCCACCACCATGGCAGCCAGGGGCCACACCGGCCGCTTCCGGCGCATGAGCACGACCGCGCCACCGACGGCCAGCACGGCCAACAACTGGAACAGCCTGGTGCCCCGCCGTTCCCAGTTGACATTGCGGCCCTCGAGGCTCTCGAACGCCGTCTGCTGTTGGTACCGGTACACACCGAACGTTCGACCGAGCCGGGCCAGCATCACGCCCGGCACCGATCCGGCGTGGTCCAGCGCATAGCGCACGCCCTTGGTGCGGAGCGACGCAGCCGCCGCCGCCTCGTCGACGCCCCGGCGGATCGGGAAGCCGGCGAAGCAACGGGCCTGCGGGTCCACCGACGACAAGCCGTTGGCGTCGCCCACGCTGGTCACCCACAGGCCCTTGAACTGGCCGCCGTAGGCCAGCTCGCAGTTGGCGCCCCGGGCCACCGAGCCGACGTTGTTCGACACCGGCACGAACGCGTGGAACGTCAACGCGTTGCGGATGGTCCACGGCACGACGACCACCACGGCGACGGCGATCGCCGCGCCACCGAGACCCACTCGACGCCGAAGGTCCGCGCCCCGTAGCCGCCACGCCAGCGGCACGACCAGCAAAGGCAACAGCGCCACCGCCTCCGCCCGAGCCAGGATCGACACGCCGATCACCGCACCGAGGGCCACCCACCGGCCGGTCGCGAGGCTGCCCCGAGCTCGCAACGCCAGCAAGACCACGGCCGCTCCCGCCAGCGCAGCCAGCGTCTCGGGCATGAGCGCGGCGTCGGCTTGGAACAGCATCGGATGGATCGCCGCGATGGCCGCGGCCAGCAAGCCGACCGTCGGGCCAGCGAGCCGCCGGCCAGCCAAGCCGACCAGCAGGATCGTGGCGCTGCCCAACAGGCACATGACGAGTCGCTGCTGGTCGACCGAGTCGAGCCCCATCGACGCTGCCGCGGCCAGCAGCCCGGGGAACACCGGCGGGTATTCCGCAGTGGGTATCCGACCACCCAACCGCTCGAAGTCGTAGGGGCGGATGTAGCCGCGACCGTGGGCCAGGTTGTCGCCGAGCACGTGGTAGGCGTGGGCGTCGCCCAAGGCGGGGACCGGGGGTGCCACGTTGCGCATGTAGTCCACGCGCAGGGCCAGTCCCCCGAGCACGATCAGGACCAGCAGCATCCAGAACCGCCGGGCGCTCCCCCGCGGAGGGCCGGCGGCGTCGAGCGTGGACAGGTCGAGTGGCTCACCGATCCCACCCCCGAGATCGTCGGCCGGCAATGGTCCGCGGTCGTCGCTGATCCGGTCACCTACCGCGGTACCGGTGGATGACCCGGGCCCCGGGGTCACCGCCGTCGAAGCCGGATCTTCAACAGGATCCACAAGGCGGCGACGCCATCGGTCCACTGGATCTTCTTGCCTTCCTCACGACCTCGGGCCCGATAGGAGATCGGCACTTCGAAGATCCGCTCGTTCATCGTGAGGAGCTTGCCGGTGACTTCGGCCTCGATGCCGAAACCGTTGGACCGCAGGTCGATCCGGCGCCACACGTCGGTCGGCGCCACCTTGAGGCAGGTCTCGATGTCGGTGAGCCATGCATCGAACAAGAAGCTGGCCCACAGCGCGAGGCCCTTGTTCCCGAGCACGAACCAGAACGAGTAGGCGGCGTGGCCGCCGTAGCTGCGGGCGCCGTACACGACCCTGGTGTCGCCTTCGAGGATCGGGCGCAGCAGGTTCGGGAAGTCGGCAGGGTCGTATTCGAGATCAGCGTCGAGGATCGTGAGCAGCTGTCCGGTGGCTTCCCGAATGCCTCGACGCAAGGCCGATCCCTTGCCCTGGTTCGACGGCTGGCGGATCACCGAGATCCGGCCGTCCTCTTCCAAGTCCTTGATCGTGTCGAGGCAGCCGTCGGTCGATCCGTCATCCACCACCAGCACCTCGGTGGCCAGTGGCATCTCGACAGCCAGCAAGCGGTCGAGGGCGGTCCGCAGCGTGTCGCGCTCGTTGAACACCGGCATCACGATGGTGAGGCTCGCAAGAGGCTGGATGTCCGATGCCATCAGTGCGGCCACATGGACGGGTCGTGTCCGAACAGCGGCCGGGTGAGCCCGCCGAGGTGGCCGAGGATGAGGCCCTTGATGACCAGGTTGCGGACGAACCACGGGAGCTGGGCGATTTGCCGCGCCGCGTTGCGGACCCGTTCGCGCCCGGACAGCGGCTCGCGCCGGTAGTGGGTCATCGAACCGCAGCGGCCGATGTAACGGAACCGGCCGGTGAAGAACAGTTCGGCCATCAGCGCACCGGTCACACCGATGGCGCTGAAGGAATCGTGGATGAGCAGGGTGCCGGCGGGGGCGATCTTGGCGCTCCACCGGCGGATGTCGTCGAGCGCCGGGCGGAAGCGGTGGGCGCCGTCGATGTAGAGCAGGTCGATGCCGTCGGGCACGTCGCTGACCGCATCATGGGAGAACTTGCGGAGGTGGCGCACCTTGTCGGCCACCCCGGCCCGTTCGAGGTTCTCACGGAACACGTCGTGATCGGCCGCCGCGTGTTCCTCGAACCCTTCGAACTCCTGGGGACCGCGATCGTTCCCGGCGTGGGGATCGATGGCGATCAGCTCGACGTCGGGGTCGACCGCTCTGGCCAGCACGATCATCGACCGGCCGCGGAAGCTGCCGATCTCGACTATCCGGCCGCCTGGCTTCACCGCCTGGGCGCAGTCCCAGAGGGTCCGAGCCTGGGCCGGTGTCATCCAACCCTCCACGTCGGCCACCGCCGCTCGGGCCGCCTGGAAGCCAGCCTCGTCGGACGCTGCTGGGGCTGATCGGGTCATCCGGGACATCACTTCGCGCTGGTCGACGTTGAAGACGGGTGGCCACAGGGCCGCAGGACCCGTGCAGTAGGGTGCCTCGGTGCCACGGGGCGCCCGGGCGACGGCCCGGAGCAGCGTAATCCATCCCCCTGGAGCCACCCGCGATCCCGATGAGCCTCTTCTCCCCCGACCCGATCGCGGCCCGCCAGAAGCTCGGTGACATCGCCGCGGCCGCCGGCCTCCGCCGCATCCACATGCTGGCTTGGCGCGACCTGGACGACGTGGAAGCCGGCGGGTCCGAGGTCCATGCGGCCAACGTCGCCGCTCACTGGGCCGAAGCGGGGATCGAGGTCGTGATGCGCACCTCCTATGCGCAAGGGCATCCGGCCCGCGAAACCCGCGACGGCTACGAGGTCATCCGCAAGGCCGGCCGGTACATGGTGTTCCCTCGGGCCGCGCTGAGCGAGGTCGGCGGCCGGTACGGACGGCGCGACGCGCTGGTGGAGATATGGAACGGCATGCCGTTCTTCTCGCCGTTGTGGGCGCCTGGTCCGAAGGTCGTGTTCTTGCACCACGTGCACGCCGAGATGTGGAAGATGGTGCTCCCGCCCAACTTGGCACGGCTCGGCGACACGATGGAACGGCGGTTCGCCCCGCTGCTGTACCGCCGCAGCCGCATCATCACGCTGTCGCCGAGCTCCAAGCTCGAGATGCTCGACCTCGGCTTCCACGACGACCGCATCGAGGTGGTGCCCCCCGGTGTCGATGCCCGCTTCACGCCTGGCGGTGAACGGTCGCCAACGCCGCTCGTCGTCGGGGTGGGGCGGCTGGTCCCGGTCAAGCGGTTCGACCGGCTGATCCGGGCCGTGGTCGCTGCCCGCCAATCGGCACCCGGCCTGTCGCTGGCGCTGGTGGGCACGGGTCCGGACCGCAACGCGTTGCGGGAACTGGTCAGATCCCTCGATGCCGAGAGCTACATCACGTTCCTCGGCCGTCTCACCGACGCCGAGTTGATCGATCTGTACCGCCGGGCCTGGGCGGTGTGCAGCACGTCAGTGCGTGAGGGGTGGGGCATGACGCTGACCGAGGCGGCGGCCTGCGGCACGCCGGCGGTGGCCACCCGGATCCCGGGCCATGTCGACGCCATCGACGAGGGCGTCAGCGGCCTGCTGGCCGACGACGACGCCGGCATCGCCAACCACCTAGCCGCCATCGCCACCGATCCCGCCCTGCTGGCCCGGCTGCGCGAAGGGGCGCTGGCCCACGCGACCAAGTTCGACTGGGGAGTGACCGCCACCCGGATCCTCCAGACGTTGGCCGACGAGGCCGGCCACCACCGCGCCCGCGGACCCCTCACGCCGGTTCCAGGGGGTTGAGCCCGCGCCAGAGGCGCCGCCTGCGCGAAGCGGTGCCGACGTTGTTGCTCGGCGCGGTGATCTACATCCCGCTGCTGCTGACCAAGCCCGGCAAGGTGAGCGCCGACACCAAGACCTACCTCTACCTGGATCCGGGCCGGATGCTCAGCCGGGCGGTGTCCATGTGGGACCCGAACATCGGGATGGGCACGGTCACCCACCAGAACATCGGCTACCTGTGGCCGATCGGCCCGTACTACTGGCTGGCCCAGACGGTCGGCCTGCCCGATTGGGTGGCCCAGCGGATCTGGCTCGGGTCGATCCTGTTCCTGGCGGGGCTCGGCGTCCGTTATCTGCTCAACGCGCTGGGCCAGCGCGGCCCCCACGTCACCGCGGCGACGTTCGTGTACGGCCTGACGCCCTACGTGCTCACCCTGGCCGCCCGCATCTCGATCATTCTGTTGCCCTACGCCGGCCTGCCTTGGTTGATCGCGTTCACGGTCTTGGCGCTGCGGCGGGGCGGCTGGCGCTATCCCGCCCTGTTCGCGTTGACCATCGCCACGATCGGCAGCGTCAACGCCACCGCGCTGGTGCTCAGCGGCTTCGGGCCGCTGCTGTGGATCCTCCACGAGATGTTCGTCACCCGCGAGGTCGGCCTGAAGCGGGCGGCCGCGGTGGTCGGCCGGATCGGGGTGCTGACCATCGGCACGTCGCTCTGGTGGATGGCCGGCCTGTACTGCCAGAGCGCCTACGGCATCGCCATCCTCAAGTACACCGAGACCGCCGAGACGGTTGGCACCGCGTCGCTGGCGCCCGAAGTGCTGCGGGGCATCGGCTACTGGTTCTTCTACGGCGAGGACCGCTTCGGACCGTGGATCGCCGCGTCGAGGGCCTACACCCGACAGCTCTGGCTGTTGGTGGTCAGCTACCTGCTGCCGATCCTCGCCTTGGCCGGTGCCGCTCTGGCGCGGTTCCGGGAGCGGGCCTTCTTCGCCGCCTTGGTGCTCACCGGGACGCTGCTGTCGGTGGGCGGCCATCCGTGGGCCCATCCGTCGCTCGTCGGCCGCGGCCTGAAGGTGTTCCTGCTGTCCGACGCCGGCTTGGCCATGCGCAGCCTGCCCCGGGCCGCGCCGCTGGTCGTGCTCGGCTTGGCCGTGTTCCTGGGGAGCGGCCTGGCCTCGCTCACCGCCGAGCGCGAGCGTTGGGCCCGACCGGCGGCGGCCGGGGTGATGGTCCTCGCGGTGCTCGGCCTGCCACCGCTCTGGACCGGTCAGATCGTGGACAAGAACCTCGACCGCGACGAGGCGATTCCTCAGTACTGGCGCCAGGACATCCGATACCTGGACAGTCGCGGCCACGACACCCGGGTGCTCGAACTGCCGGGCAGCGACTTCGCGTCCTACCGGTGGGGCACGACCGTTGACCCGATCACGCCCGGTCTGATGGACCGACCCTATGTGGCTCGGGAGCTCATCCCCTACGGCTCCCCACCATCCGCCGACCTCCTGAACGCACTGGACCGCCAGACCCAGGAGAACGTGCTCGATCCCCGGGCGTTGGCACCGGTCGCCCGGCTGATGGGGGTTGGCGACATCAACGTCCGCTCCGACCTCACCTACGAGCGGTACAACACTCCCCGTCCCCGGCGGTTGTGGGACCTGCTCCGTCATGCGCCCGGCGTCGGTGAGCCGACCGGCTTCGGTGGAACGGCTCGCAACGTCCCGCGGCGGAACCTCCCGTTGAACGACGAGCAGGAGCTGGAGACGCCGCCGTCGCTCCCGGACCCACCCCGGGTGGCGGCCCTGCCGGTACAAGGGGCCGAGAGGATCCTGCGGGTCGCGCCGGTGCGACGACCGGTGATCGTGGACGGAGACGGAGAGGGCCTGGTCGACACGGCGGCCGCCGGGTTGATCGACGGCCACGAGCTGGTCTTGTACTCGGCCAGCTTCGCCAAACGTCATGGTGAGCTGCGACGACAGATCAGACGTGATGCCGCGCTGATCGTCACCGACACCAACCGCCGGCGCGCTCGTCGTTGGGGCACCGTTCGGGAGAACACAGGTGAGACCGAACGGCCGGGTCAGAAGACGATGCGGTTCGACCCGAAGGACCAACGGCTCGAGGTGTTCCCCGACGCCGGCGACTCCGCCGCGACGGTGCTCGACACCCGCGGTGGGAGCTGGGCCGAGTCGACCTCGTTCGGCAACGCCGTGTCGCTCACTCCCGAGGACCGATCGTCCAACGCCGTCGACGGTGACAGCACGACTGCTTGGCGAGTGGGCGGGTTCGACAAGGCCGAGGGCGAGTCGATCCGCATCCACGAGCGCAAGCCGGTCACCACCGACCACATCCGCCTGCTGCAGGCCCTCGGCGGGGTTCGCAACCGGTTCATAACCGAAGTGGAGCTGCGCTTCGACGGCGGCCACCCGCTCAGGGTCCCCCTCGACCTGTCCTCCCGGGACGTTCCGGGCCAGATGGTCGCGCTCGGTGAGGCCCGCACGTTCCGCACCCTCGACATCGAGATCACCAGGACCGACGTCGGCATCCGTCCCCGTTACGACGGTGTGAGCTCGGTCGGCTTCGCCGAGATCGAGGTGCAGCCGGGCCAAGCCGGCGCGCCTCGGGTCGACGATGTCGTCCGCCTGCCCCGAGACCTGCTGGGCGTGGCCGGCCCGCGCTCGTCGGCCAACTCGCTCACGGTGCTGCTCACCCGGCTCCGCACCAGTGGATCGGTCGCGGTGCGGGGCGACGAGGAGCGCACGATGGCCCGCGAGATCAACCTGCCCACCAGCCGGACGTTCTCGCTTCGAGGCACCTCTCGGCTGTCCAATGCCGCTCCCGACGACCTGCTCGACCGCCTGCTGGGGATGCCCGATGCCCGCCACGGCGGACTCACCGCCTCCTCCGGCCGGCGGCTACCGGGCGGCCTGGTGAACCGGGCGTCCTCGGCCATCGACGGCGATCCCGACACCTGGTACAGCCCGGGCTTCCTCGACCAGCACCAGGAGTTCATGCACTACCAGTTGCCCCGTCCGATCAGCTTCGACCGCATGGACCTCACCGTCCTGAACGACGGCCGCCACTCGGTTCCCCGCCGCATCCGCATCGAAGCCGACGGCAAGGTGGTGGCCGGCATCGACATCCCGACCATCCGCGACCAGCGCACGCCGAACGGCTCGGCGACCGTCCACCTGCGTTTCGGGCGGGTCAAGGGCAAGGACCTGAAGTTCGTGGTCGACAAGCCGATCCCGTCGGTCCGCGACGTCACCACCACCGACTGGTTCACCGGCAAGCAGATCGTCATGCCGATGGGTGTCGTCGAGCTGGGCGTGCCGGGCCTGCGGGTCTCACCGCCTGGCGGCCGCCTCGACCCGCGATGCCGGTCTGGCCTGCTGCGCGTGGACGGTCACGATGTGCCGATCGCCCTGCGGGGCACTGTGGCCGACGCGCTGGCCGACAAGCCGATCGCGTTCTCGACCTGCCGAGGGGCAGCCGTGACCGTGGCCGCCGGCGACCGCGTCGTCCGCACCGCGTTCGGAGGCAAGACAGGGATCGACATCGATCAGCTCGTGTTGCGCTCGGCGGCGGGCGGTGGTGCCGACCGATCGGTCAGGCCGCTGGCCGCCGCCACCACCGAGCAGCGCGCCGTCCGGCCGGAGCTGCACGTCGTGCACGAGGGACGGACGTCGATCGACGTCGAGGTTCGCCACGCTGACCAAGCGTTCTGGATGGTGCTCGGCCAGAGCCACAACCTCGGCTGGACGGCCACTGCCGATGGTCATTCGCTCGGCCAACCGACGGTGGTTGACGGCTACGCCAACGGCTGGGAGGTGGCGGCCTCCCGGCACACGATCCACATCCACATGGAGTGGAAGCCCCAGAAGGTGGTGTGGGCGTCCCTTGCTCTTTCGGCGCTGGCGGTGATCGTCTGCCTGGTGCTCGTCTGCTGGCCTCGGCGGCGATCGGCGAACGACAGCAACCAGATCCGCGGGTCGGATCCGCACCGCCGGCCGTTCGACGCCGACCCGAGCATGCCCAGGCCGTTCCGCCTCGGACGCCTGTTGCGGTACGGAGGGCCACGGCCGGGCACGACCACCACTGCTCTGACGGTGGTGGCGACGCTGGTCGTGTTCGGTGCGGTGATCGGCCCGGTGGTCGGCGTGGCCTTGGCTGTGGTGGCCGGCCTGGCGTTGCGGGTGCAGCGATCTAGGCCGTTGCTCACCATCGGCTCACCCGCCCTCCTCGTGGTGAGCCTGGCCTACATCGTGGCCAAGCAGGCCGTCCGACATCTGCCGTCCGGCTTCGACTGGCCCACCTACTTCGAACGCGTCCACCAGGTCGCGTGGGCCGCAGTAGCCCTGCTGGTCCTCGATGTGGTGATCGACCGCCTCTGGCTCCGCCGCTGGTGGCCCACCGACGACTCACCCACCTAGTGCGATGTCACCGAGTGGGCATGGCCCTGGGTCATTCGCTGCAGTCGACGGCCGCTTCGAGTGCTCGGCACACGTCTCGCATCCGGTCGCTGCTCAGCGAGCCGAGACGGTTAACGAGGACGGCCACCGACACGCTCTCCACTGAGTCCAGGTTGACGGCGCTTCGGCGGGGGACGGGATCGCTATCCGCTTCGAGGATGACCTCGCTCGCCAACCCCCGGATCGTTGTCGTACATGGCGCGACGAGAGCCCGCCGCAGCCTTGGGATCGCGGCGTCTCGCGAGAGCACCACGACGGGACGGCGCCCGATCTCGGGAAGTTCGCACCACCACACCTCGCCCCGCTGAGGGCCTACCGTCACGAGGCTCCAGCCGCCTCGCGGAACGACGCAAGATCGCCCCACTCATCGGGCTCCCCGAGAGGGTGCTGGTCGTAGGCCTTGTAAGAGGCGTCGATCTCGCCAGCGCGATGACGGCTCAGAAGCGCGCGAAGTGCAGCATCGACCAGCGCTGCGTCGGTGGCGTCTCTGCGCACGGCGCGAGCCTCGCTCAGCAGTGCCTCATCGACAGTTGTGCTCACTCGAACCCGTGTCATGGCATAACCGTGCCACTTTCATGCCAACGGCACAAGGCATCACGGTCAGCTCAAACCACCGGTTCACTGAGGCGACACCCGCCGTAGTGGGCTTCAACTTTGACCGGAGGCGCACCTGACCATCCACAGATGGCCATCCGGGTCGGCGAACGTGCCCACGTACCCCCATGGCTGCTGCCCAGGTGGCGTAACGACCGCCGCTCCAGCGTGGACCGCTCGCTCGATGAGCTTGCCGACCTCGGCCTCATCGTCGACCGCGATGCTGAGGACGCATTCACTCGTGCCGGTTGACGCGACCTCGTGATCCCCGATGGTCCAGCCGAACCCGCCCTCCGGGACCAGCATCATGTGAAGCCCCTCATTGAGCTCGAATTGCAGTGGCTCCGGCACGCCGTCCTCGGCGGGCTCGCCAAGTGGCTCGAGGCCGAGACCGTCGCGGTAGAAGGCAAACGAGCTCGGACGGTCTGCGATCGGCAGACTGATGATGACGGGGGCTTCAGGCATCGTGCTCGCTTTCATGGTCGGATGGACGACGCGGTTCTGACGTTCGTGCGGTCCGTAACTCATCGGCCTGCCCAGCCGGCCGGCGGGCACTGCGCCGATCCGCTCCACCAGGACGCGCGTCGTCTGCCCGCCAACGTCGACCTCGGGCCGGACGCTTAGAAGCTCTGGTAAGTCATCGTCACGTCGCCGGCCGATCGCGCCGCGGCCACTCGCTCGGCTTCGGCGTCTATGGACTTCTTGGTGCGGGGCGCAAGCTTCGTGAACGGGTCGATGGTGAGATCGAGGCGGCCCTTGCCACCCGCCTTGGCTCGCCAGACGCCGGCGATCTCGTCGTCGACGAGCAGCGCCCCCGGCGCACCGGCAGGCCTCGCCACAGCGACGAGCGTTGCGCTTTGTCGGGCAGGAGCAACGCACGGTCCCGCGCTTGGAGGTAAGGGTCATACGGTGGCAGTAGCCGCACGAGCCCGGTGCGCTCCGCTCCAAAGAGCGCATCGATTCGGTCCTCGGGCAACCTGGTCTTTCGTCCGTCGACCCGCACCTCGATCAGATCCTCGGGCCAGACCGGCCGCACCTCGGGCCCCCTGGTACCGAGGTAACCGGCCACGTCGGACTCGGTGGCTGGGCCGAGGAGCCGCAGGTACGACTCCACCAACGCCTCGGTGCCGGCCGGCTTGGACGGCACGCCCGGCCAGCGGGCGATCCGGTGGAACGTGAGCGGCGCGCTTCCCGGTTCGATGCGGATGCCTGCCGGTAGCGCAGCCAGCCGCATCAGTTGGTCGTTGACGTGGCGGGCCTGACAGCCGCGACACCACGACGACAGCTCCTCGGGGATCCGCTCGGTGATGGCCGCGCTCGCCTCGCCCTTGGTCATCGGAACGGAGACTGAAGCCCGGAAGGCCGTCGCCGTCTTGGAAAGGGCAATTCGTTCAGGCACACCAACCCGCTTCAAGTGGGGACCGAGGGCGCCCATCCGGGCTGCTGCGTCCTCGTCGCTCAGCGGCCACAGTGCGGCAGCGAGGTTCGACAGGCCACCCGCGCGGTGCAAGTGAGGCGCGCCACGCACCGCCCAGAGCAGGGTGAACGGACGGGTGCCGGCGAGCTCGGCCTGAGGCACCTCGGACAGGCGAGCGGCCACCGCCTGCTGCGCCGAACCGGTGGGCGTGTCCTGGAACCCCAACTCGAACGTCTCGAGCTCGGCCGGGTCGCCGGTCTCCCGATGCAACCCTTGGGCGGCGATCCGGTAGGCCAGCACCTGTTGGCGCTCGACGTCGACGGTCATCGGCCCATCATCGCCTGTCACGAGGTGGCGATGGCCGAAGACCATGACCAATGCCGGTAGCTTCGGCGGGCGTGGGGTCCGAGCCGGTGGCACAACCCGGGTTGTTCCCGACCGACGCCTTCCTGACCGAGCTGTTGCTCATCCGCCATGGTCAATCGGCCGCCGTCGTGCCGGGAGCCCATGACAGCGGCGACCCGTCGTTGTCCGAGGTGGGCCGCAGCCAGGCCGCCGCGTTGGCGGGACGCCTGGCCAGGCGAACGATCGACGCCGTCTACTCTTCGCATCTCGCCCGGGCGGTCCAGACCGCCGAGCCGATCGCCGCCGACCACAGCCTCGCCGTCGTTCAGGATCAGGACCTACGGGAGGTCGATCTGGGCGATTGGTCCAACGGTGGCTACCGAAGGCGTGCGGCGGCCCACGACCCTGAGTTCCTGCGGTTCGTGGCCGCCGGTCGGTGGGATCTGATCCCCGGCAGCGAAGGGGACGGCCCGTTCCGCCGTCGCGTGATGACCGCCGTTCATCAGTTGGCTGAGGTTCACCCTGACCAGACGCTGGCCGTGGTCTGCCACGGTGGGGTGATCAACGCCGTGCTGGCCGAGATCGTCGGCATCGAGCGAAGCACGTTCTCGCCGATCGAGAACACGTCGGTGACCATCGTCCGCTTCGACCAGCCGACCGACCGGTGGCTGATCGTGAACCTGAACGATGCCGCCCACCTGTATGACGTCGTGGCCGGCACCGCTGACGTCCCCCCCACCGCTATCACCGCCGGCCGCGAGTCCTCTGACCTCCCGACGCACCAGTGAGCGAACCGTTCGTGCTGGGCGTCGATCTCGACGGGGTGTGCGGCGATTACACGTCGGCGTTCCGCAAGGTGGTGGCCGCCGACCGTGACATCGATCCTTCGTCGCTCGGTGCCCAGAGGTCATGGGATTTCAGCGAGTGGGGGGTGGGCCCGACCGAGTTCGATCGGCTCCATCGGCTGGCCGTCTTGGAGCACCGCATGTTTCGCGAGATGGAACCGATGCCGAGCTGCGCCGAGGTGCTGTGGCGCCTCTCCGACGCCGGGGTCTGGATCCGGATCATCACCCACCGGCTGTGTGTGAACTGGGGTCATGCCGTGGCGGTGGCCGATACGGTCGCCTGGCTCGACCGCACCGGCGTCCCCTACCGCGATCTGTGCTTCCTCGGGCGCAAGCCCGAAGTGGAAGCCGATGCCTACGTCGACGACGGCCCGCACAACGTGATTGCGTTGCGAGCCGCCGGGAACGAGGTGATCGTGTTCGACCAGCCGTACAACCGGTCCGTGGACGGGCCACGGGCACGCGGTTGGGGCGAGGTCGAATCACTGGTCAACCAGCTGGCGGCGTCGAGAGGCGTTCCTCTGCAACATGCACTTCCAGGTCTGGGTGAGCCGCCGGGCCGCCTCGACCACCGACTGGCCGATCCGGGGATGTGACCTACTGGCCCGAGGGGCGGGCTCGTGTGAACCGGGTCTCGGGCGGGTCGAAGGCCCATCGCGCCTCGGCCCCCCAGCGGTCCTCGTAGACCAGCTCGCCAAGCGGCCGGCGCCGGACCGGACCATGGTGACCGACCGGGCGGCCGAGCGGGATGGTCGCCGCGATGAGCACGTCCTCGGGAATGGACAGCAGGTCACGCAGTTCGGCCTCCACCGCGGTGTGCCAGACGGTCATCACGCCTCCGTAACCCAGTGACCGGGCGGCCAGCAGCAGGTTCTGGCAGGCCGGGTAGACCGACGCACCTTCGTAGGGATCCGGCGCCCGGTGACGCAGCAGGCAGGCCAGCACCACGACCGGGATCTGCTCGAACCGGTCGACGAAGGTCTGCATGGCTGTCGCGGTTCTGGCTTTGGCCGAGCCCGGATCGGTGCCTGATCCTTCGTCGTAACCGTCGGCCCGTCGCTTCTGTGACCACATGGCGCGGAAGGACCGGCCGAGGGTCGACTTGGCGGCGGTCGCCGCTGGGCCGTCGCGCAACACGAGGAACCGGAACGGTTGGCGGTTGGAGCCCGACGGGGCCCGGCTGGCCGCGAACAACATGGTTGCCAGGTCGGCTTCGGGAATGGGCTCCGGCCGGAACCGTCGGATGGCTCGGGTGGTGGTGAGCCCTTCCATCAGGTCGAGCCCGCCGGGCGTCTCTTCCGGCGTGGGCGGCTCCGCAGGGTCGACCACCTCTGGTCAGCTCTCGAACGTCAGGTACTGGTCGAGGCCGGTGAGGGCCAGTGCCGCGCTCGGGATGCCTTGGAAAGAGCGGACCACGAGGTCACCGCCGCCGGCCCGCAGCTTCTTGGTGGCCCCCACCAACACGCCGAGGCCGGTGGCGTTGACGAACTCGACCCCGGAGAAGTCGAGCACGACCCGGTGCCATCCGGCCTTGATGGCGCGGTCGATGGCGGTGCTCAGCACATCGGCCGAGGCCAGATCGATCTCGCCATGCAGGTAGAGCACCACCGCCCCTCCGTTGTCGGCGCGGTCAACCTGCTCGGCCTGCTCGATCCGCAACATGCTGGGAGGCACACCGCTCATGGGACGGGCATGGCCGCCGGGATCGGCATGGCATCACCCCCGGCGGCCGCCGACCGGTACACCGCGTCGGCCAACGCGTGGGGCCGCAGGGCGTCGGTGAAGCTCGGCCACGCGGGCTGTCGCTCACGGACGGCCCTGATGAACGCCCCGTCGGCGTTGCCGAGCAACACTCCGCGGCGGCGGCACTCCTCCTCGAGGTCCTCACCGTCCAGCTGCTGGCCCGTCTGGCCGGCTCTGGTCCACCAGACGGGTCCAGACCAGTCATCCTCCAAGCCGATGTAGAGCCGCTCGCAGAAGATCTCCACCCGGCGCAGGCTCGGCCGTTCGAGGATGTCGTGCCACACCGAGGTGATCGCGCCGACCGCGCCGCCGTCGAACGCCAACGTGGCAGCCACCGAGTCCTCGATGCCGTCTAGCCCATGGAAGTTTGCCGTCCGGGCGCTGACCGACTCCACCGGGCCGAGGCAGTGCTCGATGATGTCGAGGTCATGGATCGAGTGTTCCAACAGCGCGCCCGACCCGGCCTTGTCCCGTTCGGCCCGCCACGTGGAGCCATAGTGGCCCTGGATCGGGATGAACTGGTCATCGCGGTAGATCAAGCTCATGAACCGCCCGCTGGAGGGATCCTCCACCAGGCTCTTCACCAGGTTGAACGCCGGTGAGTAGCGCAGGATCAACCCCACCTGGTTCGTGACGGCGGCCCGTTCCACCATGGAGGCCATCGACTCGGCGGTTGGCAGGTCGACGGCCAGCGGCTTCTCGCAGAACACCGGCAGACCTCGCTGGCAAGCGGCGGCCACCAACCGGGGATGCTCACCGGTCCAGGTGCAGACATAGACGGCGTCGCAGTCGTCGAGCACCGCCTCCTCGGAGGCGCACGGGGTCGCTCCGCTGGCCTCGGCGAACGCGGCGCGGCGGGCCTCGTCCGGGTCCCAAACCCCCGCCCACGCCACGTCGTCGCCGGACACGTGGAGCATCTTGGAGTGGAACGTGGCGATCAGCCCCGCCCCCAGGAACCCCACCCGCACGGTCATGGGCGGACTGTAGGCGACACCGTCGAAACCTCGGCCGGCCCGCTGGCGACCGACGGGTCTAGACGTTCGCCGTTGCCTCAGCCGATCGGGAAGCCGCCGTTGTCAACGAGGCTCTTGGAGAGGGGCCGGCCGAGCTCCAGGAGCCGGTCCGAGCCGTCCTGGCCAAGGTGCTCCCACGGGGCCATAGCGGCCAGATCAGTCGTGTCCTCCACCTGCTGGCGGAGCCTTGCGCCTTCGTCGGTCAACGAACCGTCCCCGTCGAGCAGGCCGCGCTCGGTCAGGCTCTGCTCGGTGGCTGCCCACTCGTCGGCCGGCCAAGCCCGCGTCGCTTGGAGAAGGTCCTTGGGGAACTCACCCACCGCGCCATAGAGGACGAGGGCTTCACACGGTCCGATGCCGGAGGCCACCAGGGCCGCGATGTGGCCGTCACCCCGGAACTCGCGCAGCAGGGAGGTGGCGTGCCACAGCTCCAGGTGCGGCTCGGCCGGCCAGGGCAGCGCGCTGTGCCCGGCGTACAGCGGCCGGCCCTGCGGGAAGCAGCCGTCGGCCGCAAGGTGGGCCAGCTCAGCTGCTTCGGCTACCTCAGGGCCGGCTACGACGTCTTCGCCCAACAATCGGCGCAGGGCGCGGTCGACGGCCCTGAACCGGGCCCCGATGATGTCCGCGGGTGACGCCATCGACCACGCGTCGGGGATGGCCCGGCGAACGAGCTCAGGGTGGAAGTTGAAGAACGTGGCGATCACGACGTCGGCCGGCACCGGTCCGAGCGGTGCCGAGCGGCTGGCGAAGTACCCCATCCGCCCGCCCTTCAAGCCGACGGCGGCGTACTCCTCGCCCGCTTCGGGCACGAAGTAGATCATGGCGTGTAGCGGTTCGAGTCCTCGCCACAGGCGACGAGCGGTGTCAGGTTGCATGCCGGCACCATAGGAGAACGTCGGACCGGCAGAGCCGTCGCAGGAAGTGAGGAGCTAACCGTTCTTGATCGTCAGGCCGCCGTCGACGACCAGCACCGCTCCGTTGACGAAGCCCATGGCCGGCAAGACGAGCGACACGATGGCGTGGGCCACCTCCTCGGGCTCGCCGTAGCGGCGTAGCGGCACCCGCCGCCGAGCGAAGGTGTCCTTGGCCTCATCGGGGATGCCCGCGGTCATGCCGGTTCGGATCGGGCCGGGGCAGACGCAGTTGACCGTGATGCCGCTCGCACCCAGCTCCACCGCCAGGCCGCGGGTCAAGCCGATCACGCCGTGCTTGGACGTGGTGTACGGGCTTAGGTACGGCGTAGCGCCGAGCCCCTCGGTGGAGGCGATGTTCACGATGCGCGCCGCGTCCGAGCGACGCAGATGAGGAAGCACGGCACGGATCATGCTCACCTGGCCCCGAAGGTTCACCGCCATCGTCTTGTCCCATGCCGCGTCGAGCCCGTCCCCGTCGATCGCGCTCGGGATGCTGACGCCGGCGTTGTTGACCAGGATGTCGACGCCGCCGAACCGTCCGGCGATCGCCGCGACCACGCTGGCCACCTGGTCCGTTGAAGACACGTCGAGCTCCCACGCCTCGCACCGCCCGCCCTCGGCGACGGCCTCAACCGCGGTCTGCTGCGCCGCCGGTGCGGCGACATCGGTGGCCGCCACCACCGCACCCTCGGCGGCCAACAGCAACGCGGTCGCCCGCCCCATGCCGCTCCCGGCGCCGGTCACGACGGCCACCCGGCCAGCCACCGACCGCGGGTTCGGCCACGGGCGCTCGGGCACGGCCGGACCATACTGCCGGGGTGATCGTCGGGGGCTCCTTCACCCACCTGGCATGGATCCTGATCGTCACACTGTTCGCCGCCATCCCCCTGTCCATCTCGTGTTGGGCGTTGCTCGACGCGGCGCACCGTCCGAGCTGGACCTGGGCCATGACCCAACATCGCCAGGCGGCGTGGATGGCTGCCATCCTGTTCGGGGTCCTCACCGTCATCGGCGGGTTGATCATCTCGTCCTGGTACCTGGCCAAGGTCCGTCCCGCGTTGGCCGGCGTCGAATCGGGAGACATCCGGGCCTGACCGGCGACCTCTGAGCACGTGGCTCACGACCTGGCCTAGGTTCGGCGGCGCGGCGATCGAGGAGGAGCCATGGCCACCACCGACGAGATCCGGGCGACCATCGACCGGTACATCGAGACGTTCAGCAGCAACGACGCCGAAGGCTGGGCCGCCACCTTCGCCGAAGACGCCACCCAGGAAGATCCCGTCGGCGCGCCGATCAACTCCGGTCGTGATGCGATCAGGGGGTTCTACGACAACACATCAGCCATGTTCGGCGGCGGCTTGAAACTGGTGGCCAAGGAAGAGCCGATAATCGTCGGCCAAGAGGCGGTCGTGGCGCTCTACGCCCAAGCCGGGAGAGGGGACAGCCGGACTCGGATCCCGCGCATCGTCGACCACATCAAGTTCGGCGAGCACGGGTTGATCTCCTCGCTGAGGGCGTTCTGGACGCTCGAGTCGATCGAGCCGGACCCGGAGTAGCGACCGGTCACAACGACGCCGGCGGCGGCCCGAACCGCCCTCGCGCGAAGTCGGACAACGCCCGGACCCGGGCGGCTGGCGCGAAGATCCACGGCCGGCTGGACGGGTCGATGCAGCCCCTGACCAGGTGCATCAGCGCGATGACGAAACGAACGGTGGCCGGGTACCACCCGAACTGCTCGCGCACCAGGAGCAGCGTGTTGCGCAACATGAGGTAGTCGACGACGTTCGCACCGCCGCCCAGGTACGGGTTGGTGACGCGGGCGCCGCGGATGATGCCCACCTCCCAGCCCGCCCGACGGGCCCGTACGCCCAGGTCCGCCTCTTCGCAGTAGGCGAAGTAGCGCTCGTCGAACAGGCCCGCGTCCTCCAGGCACGCCCGCCGGGCGATCATCAAGGTCCCATGCGGGTAACCGGCCGGTTCCCAGCCGTGCGCCGTCTGGCCGGGCATGGTCATGCCGCCGAAGTAGCGGTCGACCACGGGAGTCTGGCCGTCGCCGACATCAGCGCAGGCCAGGCCGGCACGCGGACGAGCCTCGATCGCGTCGAGCATGAGGGCCAGGCAGTCCGCCGCCGGCAGCGCGTCGTGAGGAGCGACCACGCACCACTCGCCGGTGCCGCCGTCCAGCCAATGGCGCCAACCCACGTTGGCGGCCGGACCGAAACCGGTGTTCTCACCCAGTTCGATCACCGTCACGGCATCGATGGTGTGCAGGAGCCGGAGCTGCTCGGACCCCGAGCCGTTGTCCACGATCACGATGTCGGGGTCGACACCTTGTTGGGCGCGGAACGCCTCGATCGTGGCGCAGCACCGCTCGGCTTGGTTCCAGTGGACGAGCACCACGCTGACCCGTCGCCGCCTATCGCACACCGGTGCATTCCATCCGGTTCGACTCGGAGGAGGCGAACTCCGTCTGCGTCGAGCCTGCGATATCCGACCCATGCTCGTTCCTCCGAGTACGGTGTTGACGCTCATCCGAGCGGGTTCAAAGGGGGGCAGGCTTGAGTAGAGGCAGATTCGGCGCCAGGTCGACGCGAGCGGGGATGGTCGTGTCGATGGTGATTCTCGCCATGCTGTTGCCCGCTCCCGTGGCGGGCGCCGCCACGACCGAACCGATACCGAGCTCGATGGCTTCCACGGGCGATTCGATCACCCGCGGTTTCAACGCCTGCGGCTTCTACGTCGACTGCACGAGCCACTCGTGGTCGAGCGGCGACAACAGCTCGATCAACAGCCACTATCTGCGGATCCTCGCCAAGAAGCCGGCGATCAAGAGTCACAACCTGAACGACGCCAAGACCGGCGCCAAGATGGTCGACCTCTACGGCCAGGTGAACACCGCGGTCGGACAGAACGTCGACTACGTCACCGTCCTGATGGGCGCCAACGACGCTTGCACCTCCTCGGAGTCGACGATGACGTCGGTGACGACGTTCCGTGCTCAACTCGACCAGGCGCTCAACGCCCTGTCCGCCGGCCTGCCCAATGCCCGCATCTTCGTGGCCAGCGTCCCGGACATAAAGCGGCTCTGGTACATCGACAAGGGCAACTACTGGGCCCGCTCGGCCTGGTCGAGCTACAAGATCTGCCAGTCGATGCTGGCCAACCCGACGTCCACCGCGACCGTCGACGTCGATCGGAGGAACAGGGTCCAGCAGCGCGTCATCGACTACAACACCCAGCTGGCCCAAGCCTGCGCGCTGCACGCCCACTGCCTGTTCGACGGCAACGCCGTCTTCAACTACCAGTTCACCTCCAGCCAGGTGAGCGGCTGGGACTACTTCCACCCGAACGACTCAGGTCAAGCCGCGCTGGCCACCGTCACCTACAACGCGGGCTTCGGATGGTGAGCTGACGCGCTGCGGCGTGCTCGTAGCGTTAGTGCACTGCTGGGGTCCACCACCTCGACGGCCTGCGGGAGTAGGTCTGTAGCTGTTGAAGTCACTCCCGCATCGACGTCTGTTACGGTTCGATGACAGTGTGGTCACGCCGGATTAACTCCGCCTTCGACTGAGAGAACGAGCGAGCATGCGGCGTGTAGCCACCCTGATCGCGTTGGTGCTGCTGGCCACCACGCTCAGCCCGTCTGGTGCGTCGGGCAAGAGCGGACCATCTCCCGATCCACGTCGCGAGCGCGAACGGGTCCGGAGTCGTCGAGCGGCGACGGCATCCCGGATCAACACCGAGCGGGCCAACGAGGCCCAGCTCAGCGGCGCCCTGCGCGACCTGAACGCCAACGTCAACAACCAGGATGCCCTGCTGGCCAATGCCGAGGCCGAAGAGCAGAGTGCCCGAGTCGACGCAGTGCGTCTGCGCCAGCGAGTGGGGGTCAAAGAGCGCGAGCTGCGCCGCCTGCGCCGCCAGATGAAGGAGATGGCCCTTCGCCGTTACGTCAGCCCCCCTGCCGACGACGGCTTGTCGGTGCTGACCTCCCCTGACTTCACAAAGGCCGAACGCCAGCGCGCTTGGCTCAGCCTCTCCGCAAGCAAAGATGCCGACCTCATCGACCGCGTCCGAGCCGTGCGCGCCGACTTGGAAGCGAGCAGGCGTAAAGCCGACCAAGCCCTGGCCACCGCCGAACGTCGGCGCCGGGAGATCCGCTCGCGTGTGAACAAGCTGTCCGAGGCGCTAGCCGAGCGTCAGCAGGTCGCCGTCGCGGCTGATCGACGGCTGAACGCTTCGCTGGCCGAGTCGGCCGCTCTGGCTTCCCTCGATCGCCACCTCTCCGACCAGATCGCCCAACGCCAGGCCGCTCTCGCCGCCCAGCTGGCCGAGGCCCAACAGGCGAGGGCGAGATCCGCGGCCGAGGCCGAAGCCCAGGCACGGGCGCAGCGCTTGGCCGCGGAACGAGCCCGAAGAGCTCAACGTCGAGCTGCTCCTCCCTCAACCACAACGTCAACCTCGACGTCTACCTCCAGCACAACTTCCAGCTCGTCGACTTCCAGCTCGTCGACTTCCAGCTCGTCGACTTCCAGCTCGTCGACTTCCAGCTCGTCGACTTCCAGCTCGTCCACCACCAGCACCTCGACGACCGCACAGCCCACGACGTCGACGACCAGCCCGTCGACCACCGACCCCACCACGACGTCAACCACCACGCCATCGACCACGACGTCGACGACCGACCCCACCACGACTTCGACGACCGACCCCACCACGACTTCGACGACCGATCCCACCACGACGACGTCGACCACCTCCCCCTCGACCACCACGACTTCGACGACCCAGCCACCCCCGCCCCCGCCTCCTCCACCGCAAGTCACCGGCCCTGCGCCTTCGCCGGTGTCAGGCGGATCGGTCCCTCTGGTCACCGTGGGCGGGTTCGTCGTGAACGCCAGCATCGGTGCCCAGCTTCGAGCGCTACTCGATGCGGCCAGCGCGGCCGGGCTGAACCTGGGCGGCGCCGGGTACCGCGATTCGGCCGAGCAGATCGCGCTGCGCAAAGCGCACTGCGGCTCCAGCTACTACGCCATCTACCAGATGTCACCGTCGCTCTGTCACCCACCGACCGCTCGGCCCGGCTCCTCGATGCACGAACAAGGTCTGGCCATCGACTTCACCAACAACGGCGGCCTCATCCAAAGCCACTCCGACCCCGCCTTCCAGTGGCTGGCCGCCAACGCAGGCCGCTACGGCTTCTACAACCTGCCGAGCGAACCGTGGCACTGGAGCGTCAACGGCAACTAGGGGATCGAGCGGTGCTTCCACCCCGCGCCGCGGCGCCTAGCGCTGAGGTGCGGTGCTCGGCGTGATCGGGGACGGGAGATCGGTGTCGCCCATCAGGTGCTTGTCCACCGCGGCGGCGGCTGCTCGGCCTTCGGCGATGGCCCACACGATGAGGCTTTGACCACGGCCCATGTCACCGCAAGCGAACACACCGTCGACGTTGGTGGCCCAGCCCGAGTCACGGCCGACGTTGCCTCGGTCGGTCAGCGCCACGCCCAGCCCTTCGAGCAGCGGCGAACGCTCGGGGCCGGTGAACCCCATGGCCAACAGCACAAGCTCGCACTCGAGGTCGAAGTCCGTGCCCTCGACCGGCTCGAAGCGGCCGTCGACGAACTCGACCTCGTGGGCCCGGAGTGCGCGGACGTTGCCATCTTCGCCCTCGAACCGTTCGGTGTTGACCGCGAAGACCCGCTCGCCGCCTTCCTCGTGGGCCGACGACGTGCGGTACATGAGCGGCCACAGCGGCCAAGGCGTGGCCTCGCCGCGAGCGTCGGGCGGCCGGGGCATGATCTCGAGCTGGTGCACGACGCTGGCGCCTTGGCGGTGGGCGGTGCCGAGGCAGTCGGCTCCGGTGTCACCGCCGCCGATGATCACCACCCGCTTGCCTTCGGCGGTTATCGGCGGGTCGGCCAGGTCGCCCTCCTGCACCCGGTTGGACAGAGGCAGGTACTCCATGGCCTGGTGGATGCCGGCCAGGTTGCGACCGGGGATCGGTAGGTCACGAGCCTGGGTGGCACCGCCGGCCAGGACGATGGCATCGAAGTCCGCGCGGAGCTGGTCAGCGGTGATGTCGGTGCCGACATCGACACCGGCGCGGAACTCGGTCCCCTCGGAGCGCATCTGGGCGATACGCCTCTCCAGGTGCCGCTTTTCCATCTTGAACTCGGGGATGCCGTAGCGCAGCAGCCCGCCGATGCGGTCCGCCCGCTCGAACACCACCACGGCGTGGCCGGCCCGGGTGAGCTGCTGGGCGGCAGCCAGCCCAGCGGGCCCGGAACCCACGACCGCAATCGTGCGCCCGGTGACCCGACTGGGCATGACCGGCGTGACCCATCCCTCCGCCCACGCGTGGTCGATGATCTCCACCTCGACCTGCTTGATGGTCACCGGATCCTGGTTGATGCCGAGCACACAGGACGCCTCGCACGGCGCCGGGCAGAGCCGACCGGTGAACTCCGGGAAGTTGTTGGTGGCGTGGAGGCGCTCGATGGCGTCGTGCCAGCGGTCGCGGTACACCAGGTCGTTCCAGTCCGGGATGAGGTTGCCGAGCGGGCAGCCGTTGTTGCAGAACGGGATGCCACAGTCCATGCAGCGGCTGGCCTGGACCCGCAGGTGATCATCGGGGAACGGCTCGTACACCTCTTTCCAGTCCTTGAGCCGCACCGGGATCGGCCGCCGCGCCGGCAGCTCCCGCCCGTGCTTCAAGAACCCAGTGACGTCACCCATGAACCGGCCGAATCGTCAGTGGCACCGCCAACTCGCCTGAACGGAGGGAGCGAAACGACCGAGTGAAGGCGGAACATCCGTCACCCACGGCTGGCCGCCATGATGGCCTCGTCGATGTCCGAGCCGGTCTCCTCGGCGGTCTTGATGGCTGCGAGGACCCGCTTGTAGTCGCGCGGCATGACCTTGGCGAACTGGTGGACGCTGTAGTGCCAGTCGGTCAGGATGCGGCCGGCCACGTCGGAGCCGGTGTTGTCGCGATGACGGAAGATCGTGCCGACCAACCACGTGGTGTCGAGGTCGTCGAGCGGTTCCAGCTCGACCATCTCGGCGTTGAGACGCGAAGCGAACGTGCGGTCCGGGTCGAACACGTAAGCGATGCCACCTGACATGCCGGCGCCGAAGTTGCGACCGGTCAGGCCGAGCACGACGACCCGGCCACCAGTCATGTACTCACAGCCGTGGTCGCCCACGCCCTCGACCACCGCCGTCGCTCCGGAGTTGCGGACGCAGAACCGTTCGCCCACCAGACCACGGAAGAACGCCTCCCCGGCGGTCGCTCCGTACAGGGCCACGTTGCCGGCGATCACGTTGTCCTCGGCCACGAAGTCGGTGTGCACCTCGGTCGGCGGGCGCAGCACGAGCCGACCACCGGACAGGCCCTTGCCCACGTAGTCGTTGGCGTCACCGGACAGCCGCAGGGTGATCCCCTTGGGCAGGAACGCTCCGAAGCTCTGGCCGGCTGAGCCCGTGAAAGAGATGTCGATCGTGTCGTCGGGCAGACCGAGCCCGCCGTGGACCTTGGTCAGCTCGTGGCCGAGCATCGTGCCGACCGTGCGGTTGCCGTTGCGGATCGGGAACTCCAGCTTGATCGACACGCCGGTGTCGATCGACGTGCGGGCCGCGGCGATGAGTTGCTGATCGAGGGCCCGCTCGAGGCCGTGATCCTGGGTTGTGGTGCAGTGCAGATCGGTGCCGAACGGAGCCTCGGGGACGTGCAGGACCGGGGACAGATCGAGCCCCGCGGCCTTCCAGTGCTCCACCGCCCGGCGCGGGTCGATCAGCTCGGCGTGGCCGATCGCCTCATCGAGGCTGTGGAACCCGAGCGCGGCCAGGTGCTCACGCACCTCCTCGGCGATGAACTCGAAGAAGTGCTCGACAAACTCGGGCTTGCCGGTGAAGCGCTTGCGCAGCTCGGGGTTCTGGGTGGCGATGCCGACCGGGCAGGTGTCCAGGTGGCAGACCCGCATCATGATGCAACCGGACACCACGAGCGGCGCGGTGGCGAAACCGAACTCCTCGGCGCCGAGCAGGGCCGCGATGATCACGTCCCGGCCGCTCTTCAACTGACCGTCGGTCTGGACCACGATGCGATCGCGCAGGCCGTTCAGCACGAGGGTCTGTTGGGTCTCGGCCAACCCCAGCTCCCATGGCGCGCCGGCATGCTTGAGCGACGTGAGCGGGCTGGCCCCCGTGCCGCCGTCGTGCCCGGAGATCAACACCACGTCGGCGTGGGCCTTGGAAACCCCGGCGGCCACCGTGCCCACCCCGACCTCGGCCACCAACTTCACGTGCACCCGGGCATCGGGGTTGGAGTTCTTCAGATCGTGGATGAGCTGCTTCAGGTCCTCGATGGAGTAGATGTCGTGATGAGGCGGCGGGCTGATGAGGCCGACACCCGGCGTGGAGTAGCGGGTCTTGGCGATCCACGGGTACACCTTGTGCCCCGGTAGCTGGCCACCTTCGCCCGGCTTGGCGCCCTGGGCCATCTTGATCTGCAGATCATCGGCATTGGTGAGGTACTCGCTGGTGACACCGAACCGGCCGGACGCCACCTGCTTCACTGCGCTGCGCTTGGAATCTCCGTTCGGGAGCGGGACGTACCGCTCGGGGTCCTCACCGCCCTCACCGGTGTTGGACTTGCCGCCGAGCCGGTTCATGGCGATGGCCAAGGTCTCGTGCGCCTCGGCGGAGATGGAGCCGTAGCTCATCGCACCGGTGGAGAACCGCTTGACGATCTCGCTGACCGGCTCGACGTCTTCGATGGCCACTGCAGGGCGGTCACCCACCTTGAGCTCGAACAGGCCGCGCAGCGTGGCCAACCGCTCGGCCTGGGAGTCGACCAGGGCGGTGTACTCCTTGAACACGTCGTAGCGCTTGGACCGGGTGGCGTGTTGCAGCTTGAACACGGTGTCGGGGTTGAACAGGTGGTACTCCCCCTCCCGGCGCCACTGGTACTCGCCGCCCACGTCCAGCTCGCGGTGGGCCCGCTCGCTCGGCCGGTCCGGGTAGGCCCTGCGGTGGCGGGCCGCCACCTCGGCCGCCACCTCGTCGAGGCCGATGCCGCCGAGCTTGGACGTCGTGCCGGTGAAGTACTCGTCGACCAGCTCCTGGCCCAGCCCGACCGCTTCGAACACCTGGGCGCCGGTATAGGACGCCACCGTCGAGATGCCCATCTTCGACATCACCTTCAGCACGCCCTTGCCCGCCGCCTTGATGTAGCGCCGCACCGCCTCGTCGAGGGACACGTCGACGAGCTGACCGCGGGCGTTCATGTCCTCGATCGTCTCGAACGCCAGGTACGGGTTGATGGCCGCTGCGCCGTACCCGATCAGCAACGCCATGTGATGCACTTCGCGGGTGTCCCCGGCCTCGACCAGCAACCCGGCCTTGGTGCGGCTCTGCTCCCGGACGAGGTGGTGGTGGACCGCGGCGGTCAACAGCAGCGAAGGGATGGGCGCCAGCGCACGATTTGAGTCGCGGTCGCTCAGGATCAGGACGTTCACACCGCTGGCGATGGCGTCGCTGGCCTGGCGGCGGATGTCGTCCAAGGCGATCCGGAGCGCCTGGCCCCCACCGGCTACCGGGTACAAGCCGTGGAGCACCACGGCCCGGAAGCCCTCGTCCACACCGTGCTCGTCGCCTTCGCCGACGTGCAGCAGCTTGGCCAGCTGGTCGTTGTCGAGGATGGGGAACGGCAGAGCGATCTGGCGGCACGACGCGGGAGCCGGTTCGAGGAGGTTGTGCTCAGGCCCGATCGTGCCACCCAAGCTGGTGACCAGCTCCTCACGGATGGCGTCGAGCGGGGGGTTGGTGACCTGGGCGAACAGCTGGGAGAAGTAGTCGAACAGCAGCCGCGGCCGGGCCGACAGCACGGCGATTGGCGTGTCGGTGCCCATGGAGCCCAGCGCTTCGACGCCGTTGCTGGCCATCGGGCCGATCAGCAGCCTCTGTTCCTCCATCGTGTAGCCGAACGTCTGCTGGCGGCGGACGACGTCGCCGTGGGGGTAGCGGAGATGCGGCCGGTCGGGCAGGGCATCCAGGGCGACCAGCCCGTCGTCCAGCCATTGCTTGTAGGGATGCTCGGAGGCCAACGTGGCCTTGATCTCCTCGTCGTCGATGATCCGACCCTGCGCGGTGTCGACGAGGAACATGCGGCCGGGCTGCAGCCGGCCCTTCTTGACCACGGTGGTCGGGTCGATGTCGAGTACGCCGACCTCCGAGGCCATGATCACCAGGCCGTCGCTGGTCACCCAGTACCGGCTGGGCCGCAAGCCGTTGCGGTCGAGGACCGCCCCCACCACCGTGCCGTCGCTGAACGCCACCGAGGCCGGCCCGTCCCATGGCTCCATCATCGACGCATGGAACTGGTAGAAGGCCCGCTTGGCCGGGTCCATCGACTCGTGGTTCTCCCACGCTTCCGGGATCATCATCAACACGGCGTGGTGCAGCGGGCGGCCCGCCAGGTGCAACAGCTCGAGCACCTCGTCGAAGCTGGCCGTGTCGCTGGCGCCTGGCGTGCACACCGGGAAGATGCGGGACAGCTCACCAGGGAACAGGTCGCTTTCCAACAACGCCTCCCGAGCCCGCATCCAGTTGCGGTTACCGGCCACCGTGTTGATCTCGCCGTTGTGAGCCAGGTACCGGTAGGGGTGGGCCAGTGGCCAGGACGGGAACGTGTTGGTGGAGAACCGGGAGTGCACCAGGGCGATGGCGCTCTCCAAGCGATCGTCGGCCAGGTCGGGGTAGAACTGGCGCAGTTGCGGGGTGGTGAGCATCCCCTTGTAGACGAGGGTGCGGGCCGACAGGCTCGGGAAGTAGACCTGCTCGCCGTCGACCACCTCGTGCTCGATCCGCTTGCGCACGATGTAGGCCCGCCGCTCGAGATCGAGCCCCTGGTAGCGACCGTCGGCACCGTCAGGGCCGGCGATGAACACCTGGCGGAACATCGGCATGGCGTCTCTCGCCTGCTCACCGAGCGATTCATCCTCGACCGGCACCTCGCGCCAACCGAGCAGCTCCAAGCCCTCGCTGGCCACGACCTTGGCGATCGCGTTGCACGATGCGTCGGCCCGCTCCCGGTCCGCGGAAAGGAAGGCGATGCCGGTGGCGTAGGACCCGGCCGGCGGTAGCTCGAAGTCGGTCACCGCACACAGGAACCGATGCGGCACCTGGATCAGGATGCCGGCGCCGTCGCCGGTGTTCTGCTCGGCTCCGGACGCTCCACGGTGCTCCAAGTGGCCTAGCGCAGCGAGGCCTTTCTCCACCATGTCGTGGCTGGGTCGGCCTTCCATGTCGACCACGAACGCCACACCGCACGCGTCATGTTCGAATGCGGGGTCGTAGAGGCCCTGGGGGGCCGGCGTGGCACTCATACGTCGTTCCGGGGGCCGAAGGGATGGGCTGCTTCGCCGGGACGACGTTGGCCCGTCGCGCAGGTCTGACGATGGTAGTCGACCCCGGATGAGTTCCAAACGGGGATTCCCGCCCATTCCTGGGACAAGGGCCCGCGGAAAGCGCGCGCCCTTGTCCCAGGAAACGCTTTCGGCGGATCGGTGCGGGGGCGGCGCGTTTCGCTCAGCGGGCCTGGGCGATCGGGAAGATCAGCTCGTCCTCGGCGGTGGTGTCGATCGCTGCGGCGCGCGCGCCTGCATCCAGCGGCTGGAACGCTTCGGCGGCGTCGAGCACCCGAGGCAGCAAGTCGATGCTCCCCGGCGTGCAAAACCCGTGAACACCGGGGGTCGAGAGGGCGAAGGCCACTCCCCGTGCGATGGCGGCCGGCTCGGCCTGGGGCTCGTACCACGGCGACGGCGGATGGTCGCCCGTCCAGGGCCGGCGGGCCACCGCCTTGATGGCCATCACGCCGAGATCGCGCTCAGCGCACACTTCAAGCAGCTGCTCGGCGTCGCGCCGGTATACCGGGTCGGCCCACAGCCGCGGGTAGACGGGGAACATCACCGTGTCCAGGTCATAGCGCCGAAGCGCCTCGAGGAACGTTGCTGGCGCGGTCATGTCGTGGCCGGTGATCCCGACGAACCTCGTGAGCCCGTCCTCGCGAGCCGCCTCGATGGCTCCGAGCGCTCCGGCCCGTTGGTCAAGCTCCTCGACCGTGGTGACGGCGTGGAGCTGGTAGAGGTCGACGTGGTCTGTTCCGAGCTTGCCGAGCGACGCTTCGAGCTGGGCGCGGACACCGTCGGGGTGATGACGCAGCGTCTTGCAGCCGATGAACAGCCGCTCCCGCACCGCCGGGACGTGGGGACCCACCACATCCTCTGCCGCGCCGTACTGCGGCGCGATGTCGAGGTGGTTCACGCCTCGCTCCAATGCCGAGCTCAGTCCGGCACCGGCCTGTTCTGGCGTCGCCTCCCAGAAAGCCGCACCGCCGAGGATGGCCACCGAGCTCTCGTGGCCGGTCCGGCCGAGTCGTCGTGTCAGCATGGCCGCAGTCTGCCCCCAAAATCATGGGGACGATATACTTGACTCACCAGGACGGTGCTCGTAACGTCAAGGCATGAGTCCCGTCGGGTACCTCGAAACGAACGTCCTCTACTGCGACGACAACCTAGAACGGCTCGCACAGTTCCCAGCCGAGTGCATCGACCTCATCTACCTCGACCCGCCGTTCTTCTCGAACCGGCACTACGAGGTCATCTGGGGAGACGAGGCCGAGGTCCGTTCGTTCGAGGACCGTTGGGAGGGCGGGGTCCAGGTCTACGTGAACTGGATGCGAGAGCGCGTCTTGGAGATGCACCGAATCCTCCGGCCGACGGGGTCACTCTTTCTGCACTGCGACTGGCATGCTTCGCATCGTCTGCGGGTCATGCTCGATGACATATTCGGGGCCAATCTCTTTCAGAACGAACTGATCTGGTTCTACAAGGGCGGTGGCTCATCGCCTAGGCGATGGTCCCGGAAGCATGACTCGATCTTCTGGTATTCCAAGAGTCCGGATTACACGTTCAACCTCGACGCGGTGCGAACCGCCTACTCCGATGAGATTTTGTCAAGGCCGAAGTCAAGCTACGCGCACCATCACTACGGCAAGAAGGCGAACGCGACAGCGATCACCGAGGGCTGGGACCTGAATCCCAAAGGGAAACGACCCGACGACGTGATCGAACTCCCGATCATCAATCCGGCCGCGCGGGAACGATTGGGTTATCCCACACAGAAACCGGAACGGTTGTTGGAGACGCTGCTCCTTGGCGCCAGCAATGCCAACGACATCGTGCTCGATCCGTTCGCGGGGTGCGGCACGACAATGGTCGTGGCTCAACGCCATCATCGACAATGGGTCGGCATAGACATCAGCCCCACCGCGGTGGGGCTGATGAAGCGTCGTATGGAGAAGGTCGGTGCCGTCGACGTGAAGCTCGTCGGGATGCCGGTCACTGTCGAGCAATTGATGCAACTGAAGCCGCTGGAGTTTCAGAACTGGGTCATACAGCGACTCAACGGCACCCACTCGCCCCGCAAAACCGGAGACATGGGCATCGACGGGTTCTCGTTCATGACTCACGACCCGATCCAGGTCAAGCAATCACCCAACGTGGGCCGCAACGTCATCGACAACTTCGAGACAGCCATCGAGCGGAACGGCAAGACCAAGGGCTACGTCGTGGCGCTCAGCTTCGGCCGAGGCGCCCGCGAGGAAGTGGCGCGAGTCAAAGCCGCCAAGGGACTCGACATCGAACTGATCGAGGTCCGGGCCATGTTGATCGGATCGGCGGACATCGTCACCCCGAACCCGTCACTACTCGATGAGGACCTGCCGCTCCCGAAAGGCCGGACACCGGACGCGATGCCTTCGCCGGACGAACTGGTTGAGAGCGCCCGGTCCTAACCCTTCGCCAGTTCGTCCCGCTTCCGAGCCTCGTCCAGCTCCTTCTTCGGCACCCCGACGAGACGCTTCGCCAGATCCTCGAAGCGGTCGTACTCGGTGTCCTTTGACTGATCTTCGGCAGTCACAGGTGTTCCAACCACAGCATCTCGCACTCCCATCGTTCGATGTCGGTCCGGAACAGGATCAGGAGCGCCGGTAGCGACCCGAACGGTCGGGTGACGGCGATCCGTACGCCCCAGGCTACCTCGTCGAAATGTTCCGGCTCCGTGGACATGGCCCAGGTGAGCGCCCATGTCGCGTGGTCAAGTTCCTTCGGGTCGATGTCCAGCAGGTTCTTCTGGGCCGTGAACTCGACTGATTCGATCAGACCATGCGGAGTGGTCCAGCCGCTAGAAGGGGTCAAGGGCCCAGCCGTTCACCGCCACTATCTTCGCTCCGCGCTCCTTGTGCTCGGTCGTGACGGTCGGGGCTAGCAGGAACGCCTCGTACGGGATCTCCTTGTCAGGTGTCGCCACCCGCCAGCCGACTTCGCGATGAGACGCGTCGCTGATCTGTTGGGCCGACCATGCGCGGTACTTGTCGAGAACGTCGGCCATGATCCGCTTCTCGTCATCGTTGAATAGGCTCATGTCCGCGTCGCGGTCGGCCACGATGCGGAAGCCCTTGCCGACGACTTCCTCGTGGGCGTCCTTGTCGATCTGCATCTGGCCGAAGGTGCCCTCGTACTGGGCAGCAGCCGGGCCGTGGGGACGCTTGCGGTACTGAGCGCCAGTGATCGGGTACGCGGTCTCACGATACGTCTCGTTATCGGCGTAGAACAGAAGCTTCGCCATCTTCACGCGACCGAGCGGGGGCGTGTCGCCGTGGTTGCGCGCGAAGTACAGGATCAGCTCTCTCATCTTGATGCTGTCGTAGTTCATGACACGCTCCGCTCTGTTGCCCACACCGACCCTGTGGATAACTTGTGGAGATCCTACCAGCCGACCGTGACGCCCGGACGGACTGATCTGGCCGTCAAGCCTTCCCTGTGAGTTGGTTCCACGACACCCGCCGACCCGACGCCATTTCGACAACAGTGGTGAACCGGCCTAGGTCGCTGGCGTCGCGGTGGTTGTAGGTGAACACCCGCTCATCCAAGTAGCGGAACAGGTGGAACGGCTCGACGGAGATATAGGTGCCGTGCAGCCCCCGCTTCAACAAGCTCCAGAAGTTCTCGATGCCGTTGGAATGGACCTGACCATCGACATAGCAGGTGGCATGGTCAACGGTGCGGTGGGTGTACTCGCCTTCGAGGCCGGTGTAACCGGAGTGGGCGTCGGTGTAGACGGTGGCGCCAGCGGAGACGTTGTCGCGGACGTAGGGCTGCAACGTCTCCCGCTGCGGGTTGGGGACGACGTTGGCTCGCACGTTGCCGCCACGGTTCAGAGCACCGACCACGATGGACTTGCCCTTGTTCGGCTGCTGGTGGATCTTGCGCGGGACCTCGGCTCGGTGCATGTTGCGGGCCTTGCCACCGATGAAGGTTTCATCGACCTCGACGGTCCCGTCGAACTTGTCAAACGAACCGGTTTGCATGGCGAGCCGGATGCGATGCAGAACGAACCACGCCGACTTCTGAGTGAGCCCAACCGAGCGGCCAAGCTCGTGGGACGAGATGCCGTTCTTCGAGTTGGCGATCAGCCAGATCGAGCACAGCCACTTGTCAAGCGGGATGGCCGAGTCCTCGAAGATGGTCCCGAGCTTCACGCTGTACTGCTTCTTGCAGCCTTTGCACTTCCACAAACGCCGGGTCGTCAGGTAGGAGAACTGGTCGGAGCCGCACCGAGGGCACTCGGGGCCGTCCGGCCACCGAAGGTCAGCGACGAAAGCGGTGCAAACGTCAGGATCGGAGAAGTAGCGAACCGCTTCGATCAGGTTGGTGGGGAGTGCCCGCTCGGCCATAGGGTGAGTGTACTACTTGGGCCGGGTGAGTCAAGTATATTATCCCCAAAATCATTGGGGATCTGCGGCACGAACAGGACGCCGCAGAACCCGGAAGCGCTCGGGCACATCTGGCGGACCGACGGGTGACCGTGCGGCCCGCGTAGCCTCCCGGCCGATGGCTGAGCTCGAGGACCTCATGGCGTTCATCGCTGCTGCGCCGTCGCCGTTCCATGCGGTCGCCGAGGGGCTCCGACGGTTGGACGCGGCGGGGTTCACGTTGCTCGATCCGACAGCGTCGTGGGCCGACGCGCCGGAGCGCTGCGTGGTCGTCCGCGGGGGAAGCCTGGTGGCTTGGGCCGCCTCACCCGACCGCCCGCCCGAGGCGCCGTTCCGGCTGGTCGGCGCCCACACGGACAGTCCGAACCTGCGAATCAAGCCCCGGCCGGACACCGGCCGAGCCGGCTGGCGCCAGCTCGGCGTGGAGGTCTACGGAGGCGCGCTGATCAACTCCTGGCTCGACCGCGACCTCGGCTTGTCCGGTCGGGTCACGGTGCGCACGGCCGACGGTCCGAACACACGGCTCCTGTTGGTCGACCGGCCGTTGCTGCGGATCCCCCAGCTGGCCATCCACCTCGACCGCGAGGTCAATGCCAAAGGCCTCTTGCTGAACCCGCAGCAGCACTTGGTGCCCGTGTGGGGCGTCGGTTCGCCTGATGAGGGTGGGTTCGCCACGTTCCTCGCCGGTGAGCTGGGTGTCGATCCCGCGGATGTTCTGGCGTGGGACGTGATGGTTCACGACCTCACCCCGCCCGCTGTCTTGGGGGTCGACGACGAGCTGCTGGCATCGGCGCGGCTGGACAACCTGTGCTCATGTTGGGCCGCGATCACCGCACTGATCGACGCCGCCGGCCAGACCGGCGACGACGCTCCGCGCGTGATCCCCACCATCTGCCTGTACGACCACGAGGAGGTAGGGAGCCAATCGGCCACCGGCGCCGACGGTGTGCTACTGCGAGATGTGCTCGACCGGATGGTCTCGAGCCGCGGTGGTGGGGACGATTCCCTGCACCGGGCCTTGGCCGGATCGGTGTGCGCATCGGCGGACATGGCCCACGCGACCCATCCCAACTATCCCGAGCGCCACGAACCGGATCACCCGATCGCCGTGAACGGCGGCGTGGTCATAAAGGTGAACGTCAACCAGCGTTACGCCACGAACGCCGAGACGGCCGCCGTGTTCATCGACGCCTGCCACCGTGCGGACGTGCCGGTGCAGCACCTGGTGTCCCGCAACGACATCCCGTCCGGCGGAACGATCGGGCCGGTCACCTCCGCCCGGTTGGGTATCAGCACTGTTGACGTTGGCCTCGCACAACTCTCCATGCACTCGGCCCGAGAGCTGTGTGGCGCAGCCGATCCGCCGATGTTCGTGGCCGCTCTGGCCAAGTTCCTGGCGGGTTGATGGACCGTGGTGAGGCGGCCCGCGTGCTCGGGGTGCCTCCGGGAACCGACTGGCCCGACGTGCGGCGCGCCTATCGCAGCCGCATCCGGGCCCGGCACCCTGACCAGGCGGGCCCCGGTTCGACGACCGAGGCGGCCGCCATCATCGAGGCTTACTCCGTCCTGCGCATGGCGCGCATCGCCGAGCCCGACGACCGGGCCGAGGCCAGCGAGACGAGTCCGGCCGACCCCCTGCGGCGTCGGTCCCCGACTCCATCTCCACGGGCGCCGATGCCACCTACGAGCATCCAGCGCCTCGATGAGGACACGATCGCTTTCGATGCCCCGGCCGACGAGACGTTCGGCTTGCTGCTCGAAGCGGCTCATGACATCGGGGAGCTGACCTACGTCGACCGGTCGGTGCCCATCCTCGAGGTGATCTGCCGGTTCGTGGGCACTCCGGCCCTCTCCCTGGTCATCACGTTGCAGGGCCGCATGGATCACACCGAAGCTTTCTGCACCGTCGAATCCATCGAAGCGAGGCCCGGGCCGCCGACCGCGGGCGTCATAGACGTGTTGATCGACCTGCTGCGCCAGCGCCAGCAGAGCTTCGACCTCCGGACAATGGACTGAGGTACCTCGAGCATGCGGATGATCGGGAGGTTGGCGGTGCGCGAGGTACGGTCATCCCAGTCACGAATCCAAGGACGTCATGTCGTCGAAACCCGATTTCGCGGAGCTCAACCTCGAGGACGCGGAGCTGGTCAGAAAGGTCCTCGACTCACTCACCTCGGCGGTGGCGGTGATCGGCGATGACGGGACGATCCTGGCCTCCAACCGGAGTTGGCAACAGTGCACCCTTCCCGCCGCCGATGGTCTCGCCGGTTTGGAGGTAGGTGACAACTTCCTCGAAACGTGCCATGACCAAAGTGCAAGCGACCCGGCAGTCGGTGAGCACGTGGCCGAGGGCGCCAGGCGGGTCCTGAGCGGCCGTGCCCCGCGGTTCGAGGTTCAGTTCGTGGTTCCCACCGCGGAAGGCGACCGCTGGTTCCTGCTGGTCGTCAGCCACCTGGCCGACGTGGGAGCGGTCATCAGCCGGACCGAGACCACCACCCATCGCAGCGTGCAGAGCGCGGTGGACGACCTGGCCTTCCACGACCCGCTCACGCGACTCCCCAACCGGTGGCTCGTTCTCGACCGGCTCCGCGTGACGGTCGGTCGCAGCGAACGGCGCAACACCTGGGCCGCCGTGGTGTTCGCCGATCTGGACGGTTTCAAGGTCATCAACGACTCGCTCGGCCATGCTGCGGGCGATCAGGTCCTCGCTGCGGTGGCCCGCCGCCTACGGGGGGCATTGCGGGCCGAGGACACCTGCGGACGGTGGGGGGGTGACGAGTTCATCGTGGTGCTCGAGCTGGAACGGCCCGACGCGATCAAGCTGATCGTGCGTCGCCTCCAGACTGCACTGGTCGAGCCGATCGGGGCGGGCGCGGAGATGGTGAACGTCGGCGTGACCCTGGGCGTGGCCATGGCGCGATCGGAGGCCAAGATCGAACGCCTGCTGGATCTGGCCGACGACGCCATGTACCGGTCCAAGCACACCGGCCATCCAGTCCAGCTCACCGATGTCCACGGCGAGGCCGCGGTCATGACCGTGTTGTAGGGCCCGACGGTCAGCTCCAACTGCATCGCACGCCAACTGCCATTGTGTCGACCGCCGGCACCACGGGCAGGGTGTCGCGGGCGGAGCGGTGTCGTCGGGTCAGGCGGAGTGGACCGCGACAGGGTCAGTGCGGGGCGGCGGTAGTGCGACTCCGGCCCCGGCTGCCGCGACCGGTACGGCCCTTGGACCGGCCTGGCTCCTCGCCGGCCCGGACCATCGCCGCCTTCTTGGCCTTGCGCCGCGCCGCACCGCTCGGCCGTTCCTTGCGACGGCTGCGCGCAGCCGCCTCGGCGGGGCCGTCGAACGCCAGCCGGGCGGTGTCGTCCCTCTCGGTGCTGCGCACCGGCCGATGGGGACGAGGTTCGGATGGAGGTGGCGAAGCATCAACACGGATCGACGGCCGAGCCGACCGATGGGTCGGACGCTCTGCGCGCGCGGGGCCGGCGGCGACGGCAGGAGTCGGGCGGTGGGCTGACTTACCCCCCGGTCGCGCTGGCCGTCGGCCCGGATCCTCCACAACCGCCGGGCTACGGGGTGCGCCGGCTTTCTGCTCACCGCCGAGCAGCTCGGTCGCCGGAGGTGTCGTGCCCCCGGCCAGATCGAGAGCCGATCGCAACCGGGAGGCTTCGTTGCGTTGGGCGGCGGCGACGAGGCTGACCACCACGCCGCCGGCTCCGGCCCGCCCGGTGCGGCCAGACCGGTGGATGTAGTCCTTGTGGTCGGCCGGGAGGTCGAAGTGAACGATGCACTTCACACCGGTGACGTGGATCCCCCGCGCTGCGACGTCGGTGGCGACCAGGGCCTGCACCTTGCCTGCGTGGAACGCGGCGAGCGCTCGCTCCCGCTGTGACTGCGATCGTGCGCCGTGGATGGCCGCGGCGGCCACGCCGGCCCGACCAAGTTGCTGGGCCACCCGGTCAGCGCCGTGACGGGTCCGGCAGAACACGATCGTCGAACCGATCCGCTGGAGGATGTCGGCGGTGAGGGCCACTCGGCCCGGGCGCTCGCTCAGCCAGAAGTGGTGGTCCACCTGGCCTTGGTCCTCGCCGTCGTCGCGCAGCTCATGGCGTACCGGATCGCGCTGGTAGCGCTTGACGAGCTGGTCGACCGCCCCATCAAGCGTGGCCGAGAACAGCAGCGTCTGGCGATCCGCTGCGGTCTGGTCGAGCAGGCGGCTGACGTCGGGCAGGAAACCCATGTCGGCCATGCGGTCGGCTTCGTCGACGACCGCCAGCTGCACGGCGTCGAGATGGCAGACCCCCTTGTTGATCAGATCTCCCAGCCGGCCGGGGCAGGCGACGATGATGTCGACGCCACGGCGAAGCGCCTTGAGCTGGCCTTCGAAACCCACACCGCCGTAGATGGCGTGCACCCGCAGCTCTCCTGCGGCCAGCGCGGTCAGCTCCTCCGCGACCTGGGTGGCCAACTCTCGGGTGGGAACGAGCACCAGACCTTTCGGGTGCTTCGGCCGTGAACGCTGGACGCGCAGGAGCAGGGGGATGCCGAACGCGATCGTCTTGCCTGATCCGGTGGGTGCTCGCCCGGAGAGGTCCCGCCCGGCGAGCGCGTCCGGGATGGTGGCCGCCTGTATGGGGAACGGGACGCGGATGTTCCGGTCTTCCAGCGAGCGGGCCAGCTCGGCGGGGACGCCGAGGGCGGCAAACGTTGTGGGCACGACAAGGACTCCTCAAACAAAGGGCCCCCAGACCGCTCGCTGCGCACCGCGCAACATGGTGATCCGGGAACACGGACTGTCCGGTCGGACAGGAGGAACCCTGACGAACCGCTTGACCCACCCACCTTACGCCGTGAGAGCTGGACCTCCGCGCCTTACCGGCTTCAAGTGCTCGAACGTGCGCCGACAGTGGCGGATCCCCGAACAAGGCCCGGGCGCGACCATCCAGGGGTTCGTCCCTGCCGATCCGGCTCCGCCGTGTCGGCACGCGCGCGGCCAGCCGCAGGCGGGCCGCACCTCAAGCCGGCGCCGGTGAGGCGCCCCGGCATCAATGGGGAGAGTTCGAGGGGGGAATGTCCCCTTCCCCCCTCGAAGCAAGCCACACCCGTTCCGCGGTGAGCGGCAGGTCGACGTGGCGGACCCCCAGATGGGAGAGGGCGTCCACCACTGCGTTCTGGACCGCCGGCGTGGCGCCGATGGTGCCGGACTCGCCGATCCCCTTGGCCCCCAACTCGTTCAGAGGGGTGGGGGTCTCCATGGCGACGAGCTCGAAGTTGGGGAGCTCCACCGCGGTGGGGATGGCGTAGTCGGCGAAGTTGGACGTGACCGGGTTGCCGTCTTCGTCATAGCGCACCTCCTCGTACAGCGCCTGGGCCACGCCTTGGGCGATGCCACCTTGGCGTTGGCCTTCGGCGATCAGCGGGTTGAGGATCGTGCCGGAGTCGTCGACGGCGACGAAACGGGCCAGCTCCACTCGGCCCGTCTCGGCGTCGATCTCCACTACCGCGAGGTGGGCCCCGAACGGGAACGTGGCGCCTTGCGGCTCGAAGTCGACGTCGGCGCGGATCCCGCCAGGACCGGCCGTGCTCGCGACATCGGCCCACGTCCGGTCGACGCTGGGGGAACCGGTCACATGGAACCGGCCGGTCGTCGAGTCGAGCACGACGTCGGCGGGGTTGGCCTCCAGCATGTCCGCGGCCAGATCCCGCGCCCTGGCCAAGACCTGTTCCGAAGCCTGGCTCACCGCCGGACCGGCCACCTGCAACGAGCGCGATCCTCCCGTTCCCTCACCCGACGGCGTCTCGTCAGTGTCACCCTGGATGAACTCGATGTCGTCGAGGCCGATGCCGAGCCGGTCCGCGACGATCATGGCGAACGACGTGGCATGGCCTTGCCCGTGAGAGAACGTGCCGACCCGGATGCGGGCCTGGCCCTCCGGTGTCACCTCGACGCTTCCGAACTCGCCGCTCGACAACGGGTTCGTGATCTCCACGTAGACCGACAGGCCGATGCCCATCAGCATGCCGTCTCCACTCTCCCGTCGCGCCGCTTGTTCCCGGCGTAGCTCGTCGTAGCCGCCGGCCGCCAGAACCAGGTCGAGCGCCCGTTCGTAGTCCCCGCAGTCGTAGGTGGCGCCGGTCGGTGTCGTGTACGGGAACCGGTCGGGTGGGATGAAGTTCGACCGCCGGACGACCGCCGGGTCGAGGCCGGCGTGGGCGGCGAACACATCGACGGCCCGCTCGATGGCCGCCGTCGCCTCGGGCCGTCCCGCGCCGCGATAGGCGACGGTGGGCGTCGTGTTGGTGACCACCGAGGCCGAGCTCACCTCGACTCGGGCGATGTCGTACACGCCCGACGCCATCAGCCTTGTGAGCCCTGGCAGCACGGCCCCTACGGCCGGGTAGGCGCCGGCCTCCTGCACGATCCGCAAGCGGTACGCGACGATGCGCCCGTCAGACGTGCCGCCCACATCGACGTACTGGATCTGACCCCGGCCGTGGCCCATGGCCAGCATGTTCTCGGTGCGGGTCTCCACCCAGCGGACCGGGCGGCCGAGCCGCCGGGCGATCCAGCCGAGCATCAGCTCCTCTGGGTATGACTCGGCCTTCGCGCCGAAACCGCCACCGACATCGGGGGCGAGCACCCGGACCTCGGCTTTGGTCAGCCCATAGGTGGTCGCCAGCTCATCACGCAGGGAGTGCGGACCCTGCGTGGTGGCCCACTGCACGAGGCGCCCGTCGATCCAGGCGGCGGCCGCGGCGCGCGCCTCCATGGGGCACGGCGCGACCCGTTGGTTCACCATCCGCTGGCTCACGACCACGTCGCATCCGTCGAACAGCTGGTCGTCGCGTTCGCATTCGAGGTCCGATGTCACGTTCGTGCCGGTCTCCGGGAACAGCAGGACGTCTGATTCCAAGGCCTCTTCGGGGTCGAGGAGCACCGGCAAGGGGTCGAGGTCGATGAAGACAAGATCGGCGGCGTCCTCGCCTTGGTATCGCTCCTCGGTGACGATGGCCACGACTGGCTCGCCCACGAATCGCACCACCCCCTGAGCCAGGAGCGGGCGGGACATCTTGGTCTTGAACGGGGCGAGCGGAGCGAGGTCGACCTCTTCGGGGAGTATCACGTCGAGCACCCCGGGCGCGGCGCGCGCCTCATCCACGTCGATCGACGTGATCCGGGCGTGGGCCATCGTGGCTCTCACGTAGGTGACCCACGCTGCGCCCTCATGGGGAACGTCATCCACGTACGTGCCGCCGGCCGTTAGGAACTTCGGGTCCTCGCGCCGCACCACTCGGGTGCCGATGATGCTCATCCGTGTCCGATCACGCTCGTTCGAAGACTTCGCCGGAAGCTAGCTGCCTTGGGGTTCCGCACCTGCGATCTTGTGACAAGTTCGAGGCCCCGAACCCCGAGCCAGCCCGAACGACCGCGAGCATGCGAGCGTTGTCGGCCGGAACAGAAGAGTCGGTCACGCGTTGCGTGACCTCGCGGGCCGTGGGGCGCAGCCCCCGACCGCCTCGTCCGATTTCCGCCAGTCGGCGGCCGAGCGAGCGGCAATGATCTCGTTGTGATCGAAGACGAAGAACGTTGCTACCGGGCTGTGCAGAGTCGCGATGCCCGCTTCGACGGCTGGTTCTACGTCGCCGTCACCACGACCCGGATCTACTGCCGTCCGAGCTGTCCGGCCCGCACCGCACAGCGCCGCAACGTCCGGTTCTACCCCAGCGCCGCGGCCGCCCAGGGCGCGGGGTTCCGAGCCTGTCGGCGCTGCCGGCCCGACACCGCACCCGGCTCGCCTGAGTGGAACGTCCGCACCGATGTCGTGGGCCGGGCGATGCGCCTCATCGCCGACGGGCTCGTGGATCGAGAAGGGGTGGGTGGCGTCGCGAGGCGGCTTCACGTCAGCGAGCGGCACCTACACCGGACCCTGTCCACCGAGCTGGGCGCCGGGCCGCTGGCGTTGGCGCGGGCCCAACGAGCCCACACCGCTCGGCTGCTCATCGAGACGACCGACCTCTCCTTCGCCACCATCGCGTTCGCCGCCGGGTTCGCCAGCATCCGCCAGTTCAACGACACCGTGCGCGACGTCTTCGCAGCCACGCCCACCCAACTGCGCGCCGCCCGTCGGACCCAGGGCGAGTCGGCATCGGGCACGATCGCGATACGCCTGCCCGTTCGCCAACCGTTCGACGGTGGGACCCTCCTGCGGTTCATCGGCGCCCGGGCCGTGCCGGGCGTCGAGGAGCTGGTCGGTGACACCTATCGCCGAACGGTCGACCTGGCCCACGGCGACGGCGTCATCGAGCTTTCTCCAGCCGCCGGGCATGTCAACTGCCGGCTACGGCTGGCCGACCTGCGCGACCTCTCCGCGGCGGTCGAGCGCTGTCGTCGGCTGCTCGACCTCGACGCCGATCCGCACGCCATCAACGACGTGCTCGGCTCGGACCCTCTGCTCGCTCCGCTCGTGGCAACCGCTCCCGGTCGGCGCATCCCCGGTTGTGTCGAAGGATCGGAGCTGGCGGTGAGGGCGGTCGTCGGCCAGCAGGTATCGGTGGCCGGGGCGCGGACGATCGCCGGACGGCTGGCTCAGGCTCTCGGCGCGCCGCTCACGACCACCGACGACTCCCTGACCCTCCGCTTCCCGACACCGGCGGCCATCGCCGCGGCAGACCCGGCGCTGCTGCCGATGCCGGCTGCCCGCCAGAGAGGCCTCCAAGCGCTCGCCGCGCTGCTGGCCGGGGAACACACCGACGATCCATTCGTGCTCGACCCGGGCGCCGACCGGGCCGATGTCGAGGCCCGCCTGCTCAGCCTGCCCGGAATCGGCCCCTGGACCGCCGGCTACATCGCCATGCGGGCGCTGGCTGACCCGGACGTCTTCCTGGCCACCGACCTCGGTGCGCGCCACGGTGCTGAACGGCTCGGGCTGGCATCGACCCCGCCGGCGTTGCACGCACGATCGCTGGCTTGGCGGCCGTGGCGGTCCTACGCCCTGCAGCACCTGTGGGCCGTGCTCGATCAGGACCGACCGAAGGACACCGTTCTCACCGTTGGTTGAGGAACACCCGGCCAGCGATGTCCTGCCAGAGACCAGGGCGGATTAGTGCCGTAGCGCCGGACCGAATCGGATCATCAGCCAGGGCAGCGCATCCTGGTAGCAGTGCTTCCAGACCCGCCACGTGTGCCGGCCGCCGGCGCTCGTCCGGACCGAGGTGGCCATCCCTCTCGAACGGCCGAGGCTGGCCAACCGTTCAGCGGCGCGCCGGGCCGGCGCGTCGCCGCTGCCGGCCTCGAACCAAGCCGCCATCTCCTGCGGATGGGCCAGCCGGCGGATCAGGTAGCCGGGGCGGTGTGCCCGCAGCGCGGCGCGGCGCTCAGCCTCTTCGCCCGGGAACAACGACAAGGCCCCTCCGGCCCGGCTGAGGTGATCGTCGCCGCTGAAGTCGAGGAACGTGGGGAACCGCTCGGGGTGTCGCAGCGCCAGCATCGCGGCGCAGGTCCCGCCTTCTGATGCCCCGCCCAGGGCCCAGGCCCCGGGGCTGAACGCGGGATCGAGATGAAGTCGCACCCATCGCCGGACGTCGACTGTCAAGTAGGTCTCGACGTTGCCCAGCGTGCCGTCCACGCACTCCGTGTCTCCGTTGAAGCTGCCGTTGATGTCGGGCATCACCACGATGGGAGCAACGCCGCCGTGCTGCACTGCGAAACGATCCGTGACGAGGTCCACCGACGCGGCACGGGCCCAGTCCTCAGGAGTGCCCGGTGAGCCGTGCAAGAGGACCAGGACGGGCAGCGGCGGGCGAGGCAGCGTAAACCAGGCCGGCGGGAGGTAGACCTCAGCTGAACGAGCTCGGAAGCCTGACCGGGGGCCGGGTATGGAGAATCGCACCACCTTGCCGTGGTACAGCGTGCGATGCGGCGGCCCGACGTCAGAGCGCATCACCGCGGCCTTGGCATCAGCCCACGAGGACTGATCGGCCGCCCGCCACCCGAGCAGCGCAGCCACGTTCGGCATGTAGCCGTAGTACGCGTTGACGGTTGCCACAGCGGATCCGACCAGCAGCAGTGCGCTGAAGACGCCACCCATCGGGCGCAGCCAGCGCCGACGGCGGCCCATCACGACGGTGATCACCAGCAGGCTCAAGGTGGCCAGGATCAGCGTGGCCACGAACCCGACACCGGTGATCTTGATGCGACGAAGTTCGTCCACCGGTCCCTCTTCCGGCCGTCACGTGTCGTCGAATCGTAAGTGGTAGAGGCGGTCCGGCCGTCGATGTTTCCCGCTGCGGCGGCGGTCAGTTGTCACATCCGCGTCAGACGCCGAGGACCAGGCTCGGCGCCGGCTGAGCGACCCGCTGAGCAGCATCCGACTTCGAGACCGTGAGGATCGGGAGTCGTGCTCCTACCACGGATCGTCACGTCGGCGGTCCTGAGGCGTGGAGGATCTCGGCCGCGGCCTCACACAGCTCGCCAAGGATGTCCGCCGCCGGCTGGACTGCTGTGACGGCGCCGACGCCTTGGCCGGCGTAGAGCGCTGTCGCGTCTATGCGGCCTGTCATGTCGAGGTGCGGCGCCTCGGGCGAGAAGCGTGGGACCGGTCGTGGTCCGGCATCGGTTGCGACCGTGGCGGCGACGTCCCTGTCGAGGCCGGTTGCCGCCTCGATACAGGACCTCAGAACGCGGTGTGGAGCGTGCGGCCAACCGTCTCCGAACGCCTCGGTGAGGACCGTGTCAGCACCATCGGCGTCGAGTAGCGCCGCGATGTAGTCGGGATGGCCAACCGATTCGGAGGATGCCACGAATCGCGTCCCGACCCTGGCACCGGCTGCCCCGGCGGCCAGCACGGCCGCGACGGACCGTCCGGTCGCGATCCCGCCGGCCGCCAGCACGGGCACTCCGACCCGGTCGAGCACCTCGCCGAGAAGGGGCAGCAACGACATCCCTCCTCTCACGTGGCCGCCGGCCTCGGTTCCCTGCGCCACGATCAAGTCGCAACCGGCGTCGGCCGCGGCCCTTGCCTCATCGGCTGATCCCACCTGCCAACAGGCCAACGCACCCCCGTGGTGGATCCGTTCGACGAGGCCAGCAACCGGGTCGCCGTAGAACAACTCGACGAGCCGACAACGGGACGCCGCGGCTTCCAAGGCGGCTTCGTCCATGAACGGCATCAGGAAGTTGATGCCGACTGCGCCGGTCGTGGTGGCGGCCAGCCGATCGAGGATCGACGCGACCTCCTCGGCCGGGAAACTGTGGAGCGCCACCATGCCAAGGCCGCCGGCGTCGGCCACCGTTCTGGCGAGCTCCGGGGTGGCAATCCCTCCCATGCCGGCCTGCTGGATCGGAACCTGGCATCCGACCAGGTCAGTGAAGGGTGTCGGGAGAAGCCTCATGGGGAAGCCAAGGGTGATCCGGCTACACCGCGGCCTCGGCGGGCTCCTTGATGGGTCGCGCCGACAGCAGGTGGTACAGCAGGATCAGCTGCGTCGTGGCGAGCGGCCGGTTCCGCTGGCCGTCGGCGAGGGTCCCGAGCATGTCGGGAACCCGTTCGGTGACATCAAGGCAGTCCCAGATGGCCTGGTCGACCTCGTCGCTGAGGTGCTCCTCGGCGTATGAGTGGATGTGCATGGCGTCGACCGGCTTGCCGTCCTCGTCGCGGACGAGCTTGACGTGGATCGCCGAGCGGGTGTCGTCGGCGAGGAGATGACGGAGGTCGGGATGTTCGATCGTCGGCCGCAGCAGGAGCAGCGCGCTCAGCGGATCGTCAAGCGTCTCGCCCCGCTCCTCGATCGGCGCGAACCGCACGACGATGTCGGCCTGCGAACGCTGCGGACGGATGTGCTTCTCTGCGTCCTCCTCGCGGCTTTCGAGTTGGCTCAAGACCTCCTCTTCGGAGTAGCCCCGCTCGCCGCAGTCGCGCTTGATCTTCCAACGACGGCGCAGTTCCTCGGGCGGGTCGAGGTACACGGTGACGTCGAAGCAGGCACGCATCAGCTTCGTGTGCAGTGGCAGCAGCCCTTCGACGATGACGTACGGGCGAGGCTCGACCAGCTGGTTGCGACCGAAGGAGCCGCTGCTGTGTTCGTAGACGGGCTTGAGGATCGGCTCACCCGACGCCAGCAACTGGAGGTGCTGCTCCATGATCTCGATGTAGTTGCCTTCGGGGCTGAGCGGCGTCACGCCGTTCGCCTTGCGCTCGTCGCGGTCGTAGCGGTGGTAGTCGTCGACGCAGATCGAGGTGATCAGGTCGGGACCGAGCGCGTCGGCCAGGCCACGGGTGATGGTGGTCTTGCCCGCCGCGCTGTCCCCGACGATGGCCAGCATGGCCGGCCGGCGTGAGCCGTTGGGGCCGACGGGCTGCGCCCGCTGGATGGCCATCTGCTTGTCGGGCATCAGTCGAGGAACCTCCGGATGAGCCCCGCCGCGTTCACGGTCCTTCAGCATGAGGGCCATGGTCTCCATTGTCTATTGACACATCGCGGCTGATCCTGAACCCTTCTTTTATGACTTTCGGCCAGCTGCGCACCTTCCTGGCTCTAGCCGACACCGGCTCGGTGCGGGCCGCCGCGGAGCGCCTCGTCGTCACCCAGCCGGCCGTGTCGAGTGCGGTCAACGCGCTGCAGGCGTCCCTCGGTGTGGCCCTGACCGAGCGGGATGGTCGAGGCCTGCGCCTGACCGGAGCCGGCCAGACCTTCGCCCAGTACGCCCGGCGGGTCATCGCGCTGTTGGAGGAGGGTGCCGCGGCTGCGGCCGGCAGCGTCGACCCAGAGCGGGGGCGGCTTCGCCTGGCGGCGGTGACGACCGCTGCCGAGAACGTGATCCCCGCATTCCTGGCCACGTTCCGGCCCCTTTACCCAGCGGTGCGCATCGAGCTCGAGGTCGGCAACCGGGCCCGCGTCTGGGACATGCTCGACCACCACGAGGTCGACTTGGCCATCGCTGGCCGCCCGCCCGCATCAGCGCCGTTCGCGGTGCACGCCGTCCGTGACAACGAGCTGATCCTGGTCGGCCCACCCGAACTGGACCCTGGGGCCCGCCCCGAGCTCGGCACGGTGGCGTGGCTGCTACGCGAGCCGGGCTCGGGCACCCGCGCCGCGGTGGAGGACACCCTGAACGACTTGGAGATCGAGCCGCCGACGCTCACCCTGGGGTCCAACGGCGCCATCCGGGAGTCCGTGCAGGCCGGGCTGGGCCTGTCGGTGCTGTCCCGCGACGCGGTGGCTGGCCTCATCGACGAGGGCGCGCTGGTCGAGTGGCGCGTCCCGCCCTTCCCCATCCAACGCCCGTGGCACGCAGTCGGTCGCAGCGACCACCCTCTTCCCGCGACGGCCGGTCTTTTCCTCAGGCATCTCGTCGCCCAGGACGGCGGAAAGGCCTTCGTTCCCATCGACTCATAACCAAGAGTTGAGCTTTGGTCGCCAGACTCTCAATAGACAGGCGCCGCTCGGCGGCGCACCATGGTAACTCGACCAGGACCGCGAGGAGACCCGATGGCCGAAAACACCGATGACGGAAAGACCGCGGACCGCTGGAAGGCCGGCGTCACGCCCTACGCCGAGATGGGCTACTGGGCTCCGGACTACGAGCCGAAGGACACCGACATCCTGGCCGCCTTCCGGGTCACCCCTCAGGCTGGCGTGGACCCCATCGAGGCGTCGGCGGCGGTCGCCGGTGAGTCCTCCACCGCGACGTGGAGCGTCGTGTGGACCGATCGCCTGACCGCCCACGAGGCCTACCAGGCCAAGTGCTACCGAGTGGACGAGGTCCCGGGCAGCGACGGCCAGCAGCACATCGCCTACATCGCCTACGACATGGACCTGTTCGAGGAGGGATCGATCGCCAACCTGACGTCATCGATCATCGGCAACGTGTTCGGCTTCAAGGCGCTCCGTGCCCTGCGGCTCGAGGACCTGCGGATCCCGCCCCACTACGTCAAGACGTTCCAGGGCCCGGCGCACGGGATCGTGATGGAGCGTGAGTACCTAAACAAGTACGGCAGGCCGCTCCTCGGGGCCACCGTGAAGCCCAAGCTCGGACTGTCGGCTCGCACCTACGGCCGAGTCGTCTTCGAAGCGCTGCGAGGCGGCCTCGACTTCACCAAGGACGACGAGAACATCAACAGCCAGCCGTTCATGCGGTGGCGCGACCGCTACCTGTTCTCGATGGAGGGAGTGAACCGGGCGATCGCCGAGACCGGCGAGATCAAGGGCCACTACCTCAACGTCACCGCGGCCAGCATGGAGGAGATGTACGAGCGGGCCGAGTTCGCGAAGGACCTGGGCAGCGTGATCATCATGATCGACCTCACCATCGGCTACACGGCGATCACATCGATGGCCCGCTGGGCGCGTAAGAACGGCGTGATCCTCCACCTCCACCGGGCCGGCCACTCGACCTACACCCGCCAGAAAGACCACGGGGTGAACTTCCGGGTGATCGCCAAGTGGTGCCGGCTGATGGGCGTCGACCACGTCCACGCCGGGACGGTCGTCGGCAAGCTGGAGGGCGACCCGGGCATGGTCAAGGGCTACTACGGCACCTGCCGCGACTACGTGAACAAGACCGACGCGACCCAGGGCTTCTACTTCGACCAGGACTGGGCTTGGATGCCCGGGATGTTCCCGGTGGCTTCCGGCGGTATCCACGCCGGCCAGATGCACCTGTTGCTCGACTACCTCGGCGAAGACTGCATCATGCAGTTCGGCGGTGGAACCATCGGCCATCCGATGGGCATCAGCGCCGGCGCCACGGCCAACCGTGTAGCGCTGGAGACGATGGTGCAGGCCCGCAACGAAGGCCAGGACTTCGTCGCCAAGGGGCCGGAGATCCTGCGCACCGCAGCCAAGACGTGCAAGCCGCTCGAAGCGGCCCTCGAGACGTGGGGCGACGTGACCTTCGAGTACGAATCCACCGATACCGCCGACGTGGTCGAGACCCCGACCCCCACCCGCTGAGGAGACCTGATGCACTTGACCCAGGGAACGTTCTCGTACCTGCCCGAGCTGAGCGACGACCAGATCACGTCACAGGTGCAGTACGCCATCGACAACGGGTGGTCGATCTCCATCGAGTTCACCGACGACCCTCACCCCCGGAACGTGTACTGGGAGATGTGGGGCATGCCGATGTTCGATCTCTCCGACGCGGCGGGCGTGCTGTTCGAGCTCGACCGGTGCCGCAGCGCCAACCCGGACCACTACATCCGGGTCAACGCCTACGACGCCAGCCGGGGCCGCCAGACCACGGCGCTGCAGTTCATCGTCAATCGCCCGTCCCACGAGCCCGGTTTCCGGCTCGACCGCCAGGAGGGCGCTGATCGACGCATCAGCTACACGCTGCACTCCTACGCCGTGGAGGCCCCGCAAGGTGAGCGGTACCGGAACGGCGATACGAGCTGAGCGCCATGCCCACGTCCGCACCGAAGGGCGCCCCGCCGGCCGGACCCGGGCTGCGCCGCGATCTCGCCGAGAAGGCGGCGCTGTCGTTCGGCCGGACCGACACCGACGAGAGCTTCGCCGGGTACAGCGATCCGCTGACCGAGATCCCCGACAACGTCGTCGCCGACCTCGGTGAGACGTTGAGCACCTCGCGACTGCACGAAGTGCTCGACCGGCTGGACCGCGAGCTCATCGCCCTGCACGAGGTCAAGCGGCGGGTGGCCGAGATCTCTTCACTGCTCGTCGTCGACAAGGCGCGCCGCCACATGGGCCTCGTGTCGGACCAGCCGACGCTCCACATGTCCTTCACCGGCAACCCGGGAACGGGAAAGACCACCGTCGCCCGGCGCATGGGCGAGGTGCTGCACGCCCTCGGCTACCTGCGCCGAGGCCATCTCGTGTCGGTGTCCCGCGACAACCTGGTCGGCCAGTACGTCGGCCACACCGCCCCCAAGACCCGTGAGGTGATCGAGCGCGCCATGGGCGGCGTCCTCTTCATCGACGAGGCGTACCACCTCTATCGGGTCGACAACGAGCGCGACTACGGCCAGGAAACCGTCGAGCTCCTCCTCACGGTCATGGAGGAGCAACGGGATGACCTGGTCGTGATCATGGCCGGCTACGCCGACAAGATGGAGCGCTTCTTCGACGACGTGCCTGGTTTGAGCTCGCGCATCGGCCACCACATCGACTTCCCCGACTACGCAGCCGACGACCTGATGGCCATCGCCCATCAAATGATCGCCGAGCAGCAGTATCGATTGTCGCCCGACGCCGAACAGGCTTTGCGGGCGTACCTCGCCCTGCGCGTGGACCAGCCTCGCTTCGCCAACGGACGCAGCGTGCGCAACGCGCTCGACCGAGTGCGGATGCGCCACGCGAACCGGTTGTGCGAGGCGGCACGCGACGGCGGCGGGAACGTCACGAAGGGAGATCTGGTCACGATCCAGGACGTCGACATCCTTCGGAGCCGGGTGTTCGCTGACGACGCTGAGAAGGAGGACGGGTGACTCGCGTCGCGGTCAACGGGTTTGGTCGGATCGGGCGGATGTTCGTCCGCGCGCTCCTTGTCCGCACCTCGCCGGTGGAGCTCGTGGCCATCAACGACACGAACGACCGGGCGATGCTGGCCTACCTGCTCGAGTTCGACACGGTGCACGGCCACCTCGCAGCACCGGTCGAGCTGGCCGACGACCACCTCACGATCGGCGACCGCCGCGCCCAGCTGTTCAGTGAGCGGGACCCGGCCAGGCTGCCGTGGGCCGATTTGGGGATCGACGTCGTCGTCGAGGCGACCGGCTCGTTCACGATGGCGGCCGAGGCGCACCGCCATGTCGACGCCGGCGCGGCCAAGGTGATCATCTCCGCGCCGGCGACCGGCGCCGATCTGACCGTCTGCATGGGTGTGAACGACGACGAGTACGACCCAGGCCGCCACGTGGTGCTGTCGAATGCTTCGTGCACGACGAACTGCCTCGCGCCCCTCGCCTACGTGCTCCACCGCTCGTTCGGGATCGTGTCGGGCTTCATGACCACCGTCCACGCCTACACGAACGACCAGAACCTCTTGGACCTCCCCCACCGCGGGCACACCCGCGACTTCCGCCGCGCTCGAGCGGCAGGTCAGAACATCGTCCCGTCGACGACAGGAGCGGCCGTGGCGATCGGCCAGGTGCTTCCCGAGCTCAAGGGTCGACTGGATGGCAAGGCGGTCAGAGTGCCGGTCGCCGATGGGTCGCTCACCGACCTGGTGTGTCGTCTCGAGCAGGAGGTCACCGTGGACGAGATCAACGAAGCGTTCCTCAAGGCCGCGTCGTCGGACCGACTCGCCGGCATCCTCGAGTACACCGACAAGCCGCTGGTGAGCTCTGACATCGTCACCAACGCCCACTCCTGCATCTTCTCGGCCTGCGACACGATGTCCCACCACGACCACGTGAAGGTCCTCGGCTGGTACGACAACGAGTGGGGCTACGCCAACCGGCTGCTCGACCTCACCGAGCTCATCGGCCGAGATCCGGCCCCCTCTTCGTAGGAGATCCAGAACACACAGCACGTCGCGTCTCACAAGATCGCCCTGCTGTGCAGCGTTTTCAGCTGTGTCGCTTGTCACCACAGAAAGTGGTCCTTGACTTGACCTCGCAGAGTAGTCGCCGTGTAGAGTGCTCACTCTACGGGCCGGTCAAGCAATGGCAAGGCCCTCGACACAGGGAGAATCTTGTGGTTCCAAAGCAGGAAGCGTCTCGTTCGGTCAATCCGACGGAGGCTACGCAGGGTAGCCAGCGCCGCGGTGATGCTCATGATCCCGGCTCTCTTCCTGGTGGTCGCCACACCGAGCCAGGCGCGAACCAACGCAGATCCGCCAGGCAACAACGGCACGATCAAGCTCGATAACGTCCTCTTCGATAGCGCGCCCGACAACCAGCCCCATGTCGGCTGCGACTTCCAGATCGACTTCTACGGGTTCGATCAGGGAGTCGGAGACGCAACCGTCACCTTTGAGCTGCTGGCTCCTACGGTGGATGGTCGCACGCTCACCGTCACCGGCGGGGACCTCACCCCCAACATCGGACAAGACCCGGCCGGGGGAGGAACCGACGTCGATGCTCAGGAGACCTACCACCTGGCGTTCACCGGAGATCCACAGCCTCAGCAGGGCTACCACGTGAAGGTGACTATCAACGCTCCCGGATCAATCGGGGCCGATACCAAGTTCAAGACCTTCTTCGTGACCGGCTGCGCACCCACGACCACCACGACCACCACCGTCCCCGAGACGACCACCACCGTCCCCGAGACGACCACCACCGTCCCCGAGACGACCACCACCGT
>JAABUN010000267.1_pt1 | contig 136267 bp, 105 predicted proteins | sample 5559311 | NCBI WGS metagenome assembly JAABUN01 (sample SAMN10711877, study PRJNA513370) | rock metagenome | isolation source: Antarctica rocks | place: Antarctica: Victoria Land, Siegfried Peak sud
CACCGCGCGGGTCCGGGCTGTCGTCGGGCTGGTCAATCGGCAGTTGTCGGGGGCGGGTGCCGCGTAACCGCCCGGTGGGGGTAGGGGGCATGCAACCTCCCGCACTATTATGCAGCATCTCTAGTATGGAAGGGGGCGACGATGACTTATCGTGTGCTGATGAATTCGCCGCGCGTGGTCGGCAACGAGGGGTACGTGCGCGAGTTCCTGGGCGCGCGCGGCTGCGAGTTGATCGAGCACGACCATCGTGTCGCGCCAAGCAGGTCGGAGTTGCTCGCACTGGTCGCGGATGCCGATGCCCTGGTTCCGGGGCTGGAGCGGGTGAATGCCGAGGTTTTCGACCGCGCCCCGAAGCTGCGGGTCGTCTGCGCGCAAGGGGTGGGCTACGACCATATCGATGTGGCGGAGGCGACCCGGCGCGGCATCACCGTCTGCACCTGCGCGGGGTGCAACAACCATGCGGTCTCCGAACTGGCCTTCGCGATGATGCTGACGTTGGCCCGGCAGGTCTTCACCGCCGACCGTGCCATGCGCGATGGCGGTTGGCCCCGCTTGGTCGGCCCGGAATTGTGGGGGAAGACCCTCGGCATCGTCGGACTCGGGCGGGTCGGCAAGAGTTGCGCGTTGATCGCGCGGGGCTTCGGGATGCGCGTCCTGGCGACCGACATCGTCTGGGACATCACCTTCGCCAATGAACACCAGATCAGCTATGTGCCGTTGCAACGCCTCCTCCGCGAGGCCGATTTCGTCTCGCTCCACTGCCCCTTGACCGAGCAGACGCGCGGCATGATCGACGAGGCGGCGATCGAACTGATGAAGCCGACGTCCTACCTGATCAACACCGCGCGCGGGCCGATCGTCAAGGAATCGGCGCTGGTGGGGGCGTTGCGGGAGAAGATGATCATGGGGGCGGGCCTCGATGTGTTCGAGGTCGAGCCGCATCCGCAGAACCCTTACCTCGATCTGCCGAACGCCATCCTGACCCCGCACCTGGGCGGGGCGACGAACGAGGCGACCGATCGCTCGCTCGAACTGTCGATGTTGAATATCACGCAGGTGTTGCATGGCGGCGAGCCGGTGCATCGGGTGAACTGAGCCGGGGTCCACCATGTGGACGGGCGCGGTAAAGGGTATTGCGCGATGGCGATGGCGGTGTGAGAAGGCGCGGATGCTTCGCGGCGGCTCAGCATGACCGATCGTACATGGTCGGCCATCTGCGTACGGAATTGTCATGCTGAGCCGCCGCGAAGCATCCGCGCCAGCAGCCCTCGAAAGGCCCGCCACACCGCCCACGCGATCCGCCGCACAAGGCTATGAATCGCATCTCGTGTGGCCGCGTGGCCGGGCGCGTTGTCTGGCCGGGTGTCGTGTGGTACAGTTCTCAGCGAGCAGGCTGGCAAGTCCGGCACCTTTGTGTTGTGCATTGGAAATGAGGGTACGATGCCCGAGCGCGAGGTCGAGATCACCGAGGCGATGCTGCAACGCCTGATGCAGGCGTTCCGTCGCGGTATGCGACCGCTGACGCTGGACGAGATGGTGGAGATTCTGCAACGGGGCTAGTACGCGGCTCGCGGCGTCGCGCGGGTATGGCGCAAATGCCAACGGAGGCCCGCTACCGCCCCAATGGGTCGGCAAGGCGACGAGGAACGCGCGATGCGTGACCGCACCGCACCAGCGGAAGGACGATAGGGACGTATGCAGGCTACGCAGCCAAAGATAGTATTCGAGGGGACCGCCGAGGAGCGGCAGCTCGTCGAGCGGCTCCACGATGTGGCGCGCTCCCAGGCGCGCTACTTCCCCTCGACCGCACCGATTCGGCTGCGACGCGAGGACGTGATCGCGTTCCTCGTGTCGCGTCCGGATGCGTCCGGCACCACGCCCGAGGCGCTGGGTCTGCTGCTCGACGCGGCGCTCGCGAAGAACACCGCCGCTTTCGCGCGCGCGGAAACCGACGATGGGGTGGTGACCTTCATCACGACGCGCAACGGCAGTGTGCCCGTCGCCGTGGTGGAGGATCAGGCCCATACGCTGGTGAAGCGGCTGATGGACCCGATCGCCGCGCCGCCGCCGCCGCCGCCGGTGCCTCGGAAGGTCGCGCCGATGATCGCCGAGGGGTGGTCGCAGCGCCCGAACTTCGCCGACCTCGCCGACGAACCCGACTTCGAGCTGGAGATGTCCCTCGCTGCGACCCCCGGTATCCCGGCATTGGAGCCGGAGCCGCAGGGCGCGGTCGATGTGCTGGTCGCGGCGGCCCCGCTCGCGGGACTCGCCACGCCCGCCCCTTCGCCGGAACCGCTCGGCCAGAGCGAGCCGCCAACGCTGGCGTCGGCGGTGGGGACGGTGCCCGAGGCGGCGGTGACGCCCGCGCCGACGGCCACGCCCGTGTCGGCAGTCGCGCCCGCGCCGGAGGTAGCGCCCGCCGTAGAAGTGCGCGTCGCGCCCGTTACGCCGTCGTTCCCATCGTCAACCGATGCGGAACTGCGCGCCGCGCTGACGACCATGCTGGAGCGCGAGGATCGTGTCGTCTCGTTCGGCGACCGCTACTTCGCCGAGGACATGGTCGATCGGTACAGTCGCGGGGATCTGCGGCGCATCCGCGAGTACATCCTGGAAGTCAACGAGCCGCTGGCCGATGATCAACTGCTGCAAGATCTGTTCAGTCGCCGCCCGAACGATCCGTCGTACGAGGCCGCGCGCTTCTCGATCAACTACCGCCTCTCGCGCGAGAAGCGCGAGTTCGAGTTCGTCGGCACGCGCGATTCGCGCCTCTGGTCGACCACCGGGCTCGCACCGCTCGGCACCACGCTGCGGAAGGCGAGCGAACTCGGCACCGATTATCGTTACCTGCTCGACGAGCCGGGAATCGAAGCGACCAGCTCATCGGTGAACCATATCCTGACCTTCTTCGAATGGGCCTACGGCTTGCTGCCGCTCGATGGCACATTGCGCCAGTTCTTCCCCCAAACACATCTGGAGGAGCAGAAGACGGCGACGATCCGCTTCGAGGTGCCGCAGCTCTACGTCACGTTCCTGGCCGAACTGCGGTATCCGACCATTAATCGTGGCGGCTATCTCGTCGGCCTCGACGAGTTCTACCGCGAGAATCTGACACCGGGCGCGATCATGACGATCGAGCGCGCGCCGAACAATGACGGCCAGTTCGTCATCCGGTACGGCGCGGGTGGCGGGGTCGAGGAACGGGTGCTGCAGATCGATGAGCGGCGCAACCGCTACGTCTTCCGCCCGCACGCTCTGATCGCCCAGGTCGATAGCGAGTGGCTCTTGAGCGAGGGACGCTACCCGCGCCTCGCCAACCTCAAGCCGCTGGACGACAAGGAGCGCCGCCGATCGGACACGGTGGTCGGCACGGCGTTCGAGCGTGTCGCCGAGAACGTCGGCACGAAGGCGCAGCCGCGCTACTGGTCGACTCCCGAAGAGTTGTTGCCGATCGCCAACATCGAGCGACCGTTCAGCGCGAACGCCCTGCGCGAGGTTCTCGATCTGCCGCAGTACGTGCAATTCACCGCCGATCCCGACACCCCCGGCGCGTACTTCTATGAGCCACCGGCGAAGGCCAAGGCGGCGGGAAGTAAGAAGCGGTCGGCACAGGTGCAGGAAGAGGACGCGGACGACGCGACCGACGCGACCGACACCACAGACATGGACGAGGAAATCTAGGCATCGTGCGACCGGCCAGAGCAACCCTGGCCGGTCGTAGCGCATCCCGACGAGCGAGTTGAAGGCAAGGACGAGCAACAATGGACGAATTGGACGAAGTCACCGCATTGCCGCCCGAACTGACGCTGGACGAGTTCCGGGCGCGCTTGTCCACATTGGAACACCTGACGGCCAAGGATGCGATCATCCTCTCCGACATCGATCGCGCCAAGTTGGCGCAGGTGCGGCGCATCTGGCCGACCCTCCCGCGCGAGGCGCGCAAGCGCCTGACCGCCGATATTGTGGAGCTGGGCGAGACCAGCATCGAATATAATTTCAGTCGCGTGCTGAAAGTGGCGCTGCGCGACGACGACGCCGAGGTGCGCGCGCGGGCGATCACCGGGCTATGGGAGGACGAGGGCGAGGATCTGCTGGCTTATCTGCTCGACGATGCCCTGCGCGACCCGGTCGAGGCGGTGCGCGAGGCGGCGGTGCAGGCGCTGGCGCGTTTCAGCCAACTCGCGGTCGAGGACAAGATCAGCGAGCGGTGGCGTGCGCCGCTGCGCGAGGCGTTGCTGACGTTGGTGCGCGGTGCCGAGTCGCCCGAGATCCGCCGACGGGCGTTGGAAGCGCTGGCCGTCTACATCGAGGATGCCGAGGTGGCGGAGCAGATCGCGCGCGCGTATGCCTCGCCCAACGAGACGAGCCAGATGAGCGCGTTGTATGCCATGGGGCGCAACCTCGATGGTCGCTGGCTCGATACGATCATCGCGGAGATGGACAGCGACTCGCCCGGACTGCGTTACGAGGCGACCAAGGCGAGCGGCGAGTTCGGTGATCGGCGGGCGGTGCCGCAATTGATCGAACGCCTGGGCGACGACGACCGCGAGGTGCAACTGGCGGCGATCGGTTCGCTCGGCCAGATCGGCGGCAACGCCTCGCTCAATATCCTGAAGCGTCTCGCGGGCTCGAAAGACGATGTGGTGCGCGAGGCCGCCGAAGAAGCCCTCGATGAGGCGTCATTTATTAGCAACCCGATCGGTATTGGCGGTCGCCTCGAACGCGACGACGAGTAAGGTCCGGCGCGGCGCGGGCACCCCCCCTGCGGAGGCCGTTGCGAGCGTACGGCTTGGAGTTGCCGTTCAGGTTCTGCCGGATGTGACCACGCCGGGGGCGGATGCTTCGCGGCGGCTCAGCATGACAGTTGCTTAAGCCAGGGGCCACTCACCGAGGATTTGTCACTCTGAGCCGCCGCGAAGCGTCCGCCCCCGGACTTTTACCGTCTCATGCCGTTTCCGATTGCGCCCTGCGGTTTTAAGTCGTCGGCCTTCCTTCTTCCATCCCACGGCGCGATCGGCGATAATGCTCCGGCGTATGTGCGGGGTGTGTCTTGCCGTGCCTGAGCGGGTGCGGGCGGGGCGATTGGAAGGGAGCGAGCATGACGGCGGTGTCGGCGGTCCAGGACCTCTTCAGTGTGCGCGGGCGCAATGCGAGCGATGCCCGCCCGATGCCGGGTCGTTCGGGGGTGATCTCGTTCGCGGCGGGATTCCCCGATCCGGTTGAATTGCCGCTGACGGGTATCGCCGGGGCGACCGAGCGCACGATGGCGACGCACGGGCAGTGGCCGCTCCAGTATGGCGCGGTCAAGGGCTACGAGGGCCTGATCGATCTGCTGATCGAGAAGCTCGGGCGCGATCAGGAGATTCGCTGCGGGCGCGAGAACATGATCCTGACGTCCGGTGGTTCGCAGGCGCTCGCCCTCCTCTGCGACCTCTTCCTCGATCCGGGCGATACGATCTTCAGCGAGGTGCCGACCTGGGCGGGGGCGGTGCGCGCGTTCAAGAATATCGGCGTGCAGGTCGAAGGCATCCCGCTCGACGATGACGGCGCGGATGTCGACGCGCTCGAGACGCGATTGCGGGAACTTCGTGCGCGCGGCATCGCGCCGAAAGCCTTCTACATGATCCCCAACTTCCAGAATCCGGGCGGCATGACGACCACCCTGGCGCGGCGGCGGCGGATCGTCGAACTGGCGCGGGAGTATAACTTCGTCATCTTCGAGGACGACGCCTATTTCGATCTGCGCTTCGAGGGCGAGAAGCTGCCGACGCTGTATACCCTCGCGGGCGGCGAGAATGTGCTCTACTTCGGCACCTTCTCGAAGATCCTGGCGGCGGGGATGCGCCTCGGCTGGGTGGTCGGCGCACCGGAACTGATCGCCCGCCTGAGCGTCTTGAAGGTGGATGGCGGCAACCCATTCGCCGCGCACATCGCCTACGAGTATTGCAAAGACGGGGTGCTGGAAGGGCGTATCCAGGATTTGATCGCGCTTTATCGGCGGCGGCGCGACCTGATGCTCGGCGAGTTGAACGAGCGGATGCCGGAAGGAGTCACCTGGCGTGTGCCAGAAGGCGGCTTCTTCATCTGGCTCGATTTGCCCGCCGGACTCGACAGCGCTGCGATCCTGGCGGCGTGTCGCGAGCGCGGCGTGGAGTTCCTGTCCGGCACCGCCTGCTTCTTCGACGGCACCGGCAAGAGTAACATCCGCCTCTCCTTCAGCTACGTCTCCGACGCGGAGACGGTGCAGGGGTTGCAGATCGTCTGCGAGACGATCCGGGCGCAGATGCACGGCTAGGCGGGCGGCGTCGGCGGGTGGCACGGTTTCACACCGCTCGTGTCGCCCACGCCGTTTGCTCATGGCCCGGAGTGTCTGGCGTCCGAGGCGGGAGCGGGAGCGGATTCTTTTGGCAACAACGGTTCGAGCCCTCCTGGCGGGCGCGCCCGGCGTCGCGGCGACCGCCCGCATCTCCGGCGAGGTCGCCACGGTTATCGAGAGCATCGCCTACGATTCCCGGCGGGTCGTGCCGGGCGCGTTATTCGTCGCGTGGCGCGGGGGGGAGTTCGATGGGCATCGGTTCATCGGTGCCGCGCTTGATCGCGGGGCGGTCGCGATCCTGGCCGAAGAAGCGGTCGCCGATCCGCGCGCGCGCTGTGTGCTCGTGGTGGCCGACAGCCGCGCCGCGCTGGCGCAACTCGCGGCCACCTTCTATCGCGACCCCTCGCGCGAGTTGGGGCTGATCGGCGTCACGGGGACGAAGGGGAAGACGACGACCAGCTTCCTGATCGAGGCGATCCTCGGGCAGCGCAAGCAGACCGGGCTGATCGGGACCGTGGACCTGAAAGTGGGACCCCGACGCTGGCGCAATCCCGTCCATCAGACGACCCCCGAATCGCTCGATGTGCAGCGACTCCTCCGCGAGATGGTCGAGGCCGACGTCGAATGGGCGATCCTCGAGACCTCATCGCACGCGCTGGCGACGCACCGCGTCGATCGTTGCGCCTACGACATCGCCGTGATCACCAACGTCACGCACGAGCATCTGGACTTCCATGGCACCTACGACGCCTACCTCGCGGCGAAGGCGGGCCTGTTCGACCGGATCGTCCCGGCGGGGACGAAGGTGACCGCCTGGCCACGCGGCGCGGTGATCAATCGCGACGACCCCGGCGCGGCGACGATCCTCGGGCGGGTGCGCGGCACGTCGGAATTGACCTTCGGCTTGGCCGAGGGTGCCCATGTGCGCGCGGTCGATGTGGAGGCGACCGGGGCGGGCATCGCGTTCACCCTGCGCTCGCCGTGGGGGGCAGCCCCGGTGCGCGCGCCGCTCCTGGGGCGCTTCAACGTCTACAACGCCCTCGCGGCGGCGGCGGTCTGTCTGCTGGTCGGCCTGTCGCCCGAGGCGGTGGCGACGGGGCTGGCGCTCTTCCCCGGCGTGCCGGGACGGGTGCAACGGATCGACCTCGGGCAGCCCTTCCTGGTGGTGGTGGATTTCGCGCACAACGCCGACTCGCTGCGACAGGTGCTGGAACTGTTGCGCGGCTTGACGCGAGGCCGATTGATCGCCCTCTTCGGGAGTGGCGGCGAGCGTGACGTCGCCAAGCGCGCGATGATGGGCGCGGTCTGCGCCAGGGTGGCCGACTTTGGTATCTTTACCGACGAGGATCCGCGCGGCGAGGATCCGCTGGCGATCATCGAAGGGATCGCCGGTGGCGCGCGCTCCATCGGCTGGCGACAGGGCGAACACTACGCCCGCATCTCCGACCGGCGCGAGGCGTTGGGGGAGGCGCTGGCGCTGGCGCGACCGGGCGATACCGTGCTGCTGACCGGCAAGGGCCACGAAAGCACGATCGTCTATGCCGACCGCACGATCGATTGGGACGAGGCGTCGGAGGCGCGGCGGGCGCTGGTGCGACTTGGTTATGGCGAGGGGAACAGTGATCGAGCGGGCAATGGCGCGGACTGATCGGCCACGCGCGGCGCGGCGACGCCAGGGGCCGGGCGGGATTGTCGCCACCGGGCTACTGCTCGTCCTGCTGCTGCCGCTCCTCCTGATCGCGTGCGGCGAGGCCCCGGTCGCCACGGTCGAGCCGCCCGTGCCGATCGAGGAAGGTGCGCCGACCCCGCCCGCGTCGAATCCCAGCCCAATGGCCCCCTTGCCCGGTCAACTCGCCGGTCGTCTCCTGTTCATCCGGGGCGGCAACATCTGGGTCTGGGTGAACGGTCAGGCGGCGCAATTGACCACCGATGGCGGCTACCTGCAACCGCGGTGGTCGCCCGACGGCACGGCGATGCTCTATCTGCGGCGCGGCGAGAGCTATATCGATCTCTGGCAGGCCGACAGCGCCGCGCAACAGGGCCGTCAACTGACCAACAACAAGGCCAAGGGCCTAGTGCCCGAGTCGAAGGAGTATGTCGAGGGGAGTTTCCTGGTCGGCAGCCCGACCTGGGCGCGCACCGCGAGCGGGGGGGATCGGATCGTCTACAGCACCGATCGCGACGATCGGGTCTTCAAGCTCTGGGTGCTCAATGGCCTGGGCGGGAAGCCCGCGCCAATCTACGGCACGCAGGCGTTGGCCGCGCATCAGGAGGGGGCCGCGCTTGCGCCGGACGGGGGCAGGGTCGCGTTCACGGCCGACGTGATCGATGAGAAGACCGGCACCCGCGCTACGCAGATTTTTGTCGTGGACGTGAATACCGGGAGTTATCGCGCGCTCACGAACGAGGCGAACGGGGCCTACGACGCGGCATGGTCGCCCGATGGCAAATGGCTCGCTTACGCCGTCCGCAAGGGGCGGGGCGAGAATACGAGCATCTGGGCGATGCGGGCGGATGGCACCGGGCGACTGCGCCTCACCGATGGTGGCAAGGATCGCGGCGCGAGCTGGGCCCCCGATGGCACGCGCCTCGCCTTCGCCCGTTCGTTGGGGAGCGGCTTCGCCCTCTTCTCAGTCAGCCTCGACACGACGAGCGGCGCAATCGTGGCGAGTAAGCCCGAACGGATCGGCGACTTCGCCGATGTCGATCCGGCGTCCGGGGTGGGATGGGCGCGGTAGGAGGAGGGGGAGGTGGTGGTGGTCTACGGCGCGGAGAGCCGTTGGACTAAAGTCCCGGCTGAAGGCTCCGCCACGAAGTCCCTCTACAGGGACTGGGGGGCGGGGTGGGGCTCTTCTACCACCGGGTAAGGGGATCCCGTCTCATCACCGCGAGGGAGGCGAACACGGGTTGACGATGGGTATTGCGCGGGTGCGATCGGCGCCTTGCGCAGTGGGGGCGCGGGCGCTGCCCAGTCCCCGCAGGGGGACTTCGTGGCGGAGCCCTCAGCCGGGACTTCAGTCCAACGGCATCCCCGCCTCAGCCAGACAGGATGCCGAACCTCACCGACGGTGCGTGCTGCGCTCGCATTGACAGCCTCGAGCACGCGACGTATACTTCCGTTGCGCTTGCGAGTGCATAGATGGCTGTGGGGGTGTAGCTCAGTTGGGAGAGCGCTACAATCGCACTGTAGAGGTCAGGGGTTCGAATCCCCTCACCTCCACCATAGCGAAAGGGGGGCGGGCCGAGAAATCGGCCCGCCCCCCTTTACGTTTGCGTCGCTGTCTGGTTGGGGTTACGGCACAACCGTGGTGTATTGGGCGGGGACATAGCCCTCGGTGCCATCGGGCGCGCGCACATGACGCCAGGTTGTCCCATCCAGCATTTGTTCGGCACCGACTTCCCGGAGGAGGGCCAGCTCGGGCCACGCCGCCAGGCGGTCGCCATTGCGCGGCGCACGGCGGAGGTAGACGCCCTCGCCGCCGGTATTGGCGACGGCGAAGGTGCGCTTCGCGGGTGGCGCGGTGGGCTGGGACGTGGGCGCTGCGGTGGTGGTCGGGGCGAGGAGGGGCAAGGTGAGCGCTGCCACTGGGGTGACGGTGGTACTGGCGGCGGCGGCGGCGCTCTTACGCGCCACCGGGCTGTAGGCACCCTGGCCGAAGGCGAAGATCAGCAGCACGCCGAGCGCCGCGATCGCCAGTGCCATGGTGCTGTAGAAGTGGTCCTGGCGCGGCGCGAAATGGGGCGGGGTCGGCCTGGGGCCAGCCCACTGCTGATACTCGGCGGGCGGCGGGGTCGGCGCATCGTTCGCGAGGATGAGCGCGGTGACCGGGGCGAGGTGTCGCACCGAGGCGGGCCGCTCTTCGAGGTGGTGTTGGCCGCGCTTGGTCAGGTGCAGACCCCAATAGCCGCGACGGGTGACGTAGATGCACTTGGCTTGGTCGAGGACGCTGAAGGCGTGCAGTAGTTCGGCCCGACACGGGTGGTTGACCCAGGCGTGGCGGGGCAACTCCTCGGGAATGGCACCGCACGTCTGGGCCACGCTGAATTCATCGACTTCCCGCCCGTCAACGGCCAGGTCGGCGATGATGCCGAGGATCCGTTCGTGTTGCGCGTGCATATTGCCCCCACCGCTTCGCCCCATCACCCTGTCACCGCCCCCACGGCACATTCTCGGCTGATGTACGTACATATTAGGGCATCGGGGCCGTCCTGACAAGTAGTCAAGGCCGGTTTGGCGGGGCGGGCATCATCGAGAACACGACGAAGGGATTCGGCCATAGGGGCCTGCCAGGTGTGGCTCGATGTGGCGGGACGCTGTGATTGTCGTGAATTGCCCTCACCTCCCACCCCATCAGGTCGCGGTGTGCGCCTCGTCCCCTGCCGCCAGTCGCTCCAGCCAAGCCGTATCCTCGACACGGAACAGCGTCCGATTGAACAACTGCGCGAGACAAAACAGTGCGATGACGGAACCGCAGCCGACGATGACCGCGCCCGCGCCGAACGATCCGCCGAAGACCCCGGCGATCGCGGAAGCGAGCGGCAGGGTGCATTGCGCAATCAGTCGCCGCACCGCGAAGACACGGCCCTGTATCTCGCGCGGCGTCTGCGTCTGCCAGATAGTCTGCGAATGGGCATTGAGCACCGGATTCGCGAACGAGAAGATGAACAGCATCGCCGCGCTGAGATACAGCAGGGGCGACAGGCCGAGGACGACCGTGGCCATGCCACCCAGGATCATCGGGACGATGACCCCGTAGACGCGGCGGGCTTTCAAGCCGCCCCAGGCGCTGACGACGACCCCGCCCGCGACCCCGCCGACGCCGAGCGCGGTGCTGAGCAGCGCCAGGGCGGATTCGTAGCTGAACCCCCGCGCCAGCCAGTCGGGGGCGAGGGTGAACTTGACCAATAGGGGGAGCAGGATGACGACAGGCGTGCCGGTCAGGTTGGCGACGGCGAAGGTGCCGAGCAGCCACAGCAGCAGGCGGCGGCGCCAGATATAGACGAATCCGACCCGAACATCGGACCACAGGCTGAAGCGTGCCCGCCCGGCTGTCGCGACCGTTGCGACAGGAAATGGCGAGGAGATGGCGAGGCAGGACAACACCGCCGCCGCCACGAAGAACGTGATGCCGTCGAGGGCGATGGCGAACGCTGTGCCGTCCGCGAAACGCCCGATGGCCGTACCGATGCCGTTCGGTACGGCGCCCTGACGGGCCAAGCCGGGTAGCGCAATCAGGATCGCGGCGAGCGCAGGCGCGAAGAGGAAGGAGAAGTTCTGCATCGTCTGCATCATGCCGTTGGCGCGAGGGAGCAGGTGTTCGGGTACCAGCATCGCATACGACGTGTCGAAGGCCGCATAGTGCAACGATGCGGACGCCGAATAGCAGACCAGCAGGGCGAGCAGCATCCAGAGGCGCAGCGTCCCCGTCGTCAGCAGCGTCGCCAGAATGCCGCAAAGGACGCCGTTCGCGATCTCGGCGGCGAGCATGGTGCGCTTGCGATCGTGCCGGTCCACCCACGCGCCAGCGAGGGGGGCACCGAAGACGGCGGGCAGCGCGTAGGCCAGCGTCGTCGCGGAGAGCGCGAACGCCAGCCCGGCTCGCTGCTCCGCCCTGGCATAGAGCACCTGGGCAAGCCAGATGTTCGCCGCGAAGAGCGTCAGCGCGCTCCCGATCAGCGAGAAGGATTGCGAAGCCCACAAGATGACGAAGGTGCGGAAGCCATGCGCGGGTGGCCCGTAGGTCGGGGCCGGGCCAATGGCGGAAGTCGTCATGTCTCCAGACTCCTTTCCGCAGGCACAGCCTTACAGGCTGCAATATCAGCGAATCGGAGTGCCGTTGACCGCTTTCACACAGGGCAGCGCAGATGTGGCCTTCTCGCAAACCGCAGGAAGCCCGAACGGGCCGCGCCTAGCTGCCGGACCTTCTATAACCAGCCAGATGAACAGAACGGCGACGACAGCAACAGCGGCAAGGGCAACAGCCCAAGCCTTCCTACCATGCATTGCCGCGAATGCCTTTCGTTCAGCCGACCGCTACACCGATGCGCAACCACGTCGGCGCTAGTCGTCAGTCACTGCTCTACCCAGCTTTACGCCCCAGGCCCACCAGCCCGCGCCCCACCAGTTGGTCAGCGGCGTGCCCGCCTCGTCGAAGCGCCGCCAGAGATCGGCGCCGTGCTTGAGCGCGGCGACGTAGGGACGCTCGATCGGGGCCGGGAGGGTCAGGACGGGCACCGGGCGATTGCCCCGGATGACGACGCCGCGCAACCCGGCGGCGCGCATGAATTGGCGGTAGCGTTCGAGCGGGTAATCGTTCTCGTAAAAATCCGGGCGGAAGAGGCGACCGGCCTCGTGCAGACCCCGACGCGGGTCGCCTTGCAGTCCGTAATAGGCCAGGCGTACGCCCGCATTGAAGACCGTGCCAACGGTCTGCACCGAGAAGCGTTCCGGCACGATGTCGGCGAAGAACATCCCGCCCGGTCGGATCACGCGGGCCATCTCGGCGATGACCTTGTCCACATCGGCGAAGTGTTCCAGGAGGCCGAAGCTGGTCAGGACGTCGAAGGTGTCGTCCGGGAAGGGGAGTTCGTAGACGTTGCCAAGGGTGTAAGTGGCGCGCAGGCCGCGCCGCTCGAAGCGGCGGCGCGCGACGTGGAGGGCGGCGGGCGAGGCGTCGAGGAGGGTACACTCGTACCCCTGCGCGGCCATCGCGGCGGAAACCTCGGCGCTGCCGCAGCCGCATTCCAGCATCGTCGCGGGCGGTGGCGGGAGGATCTCGTTGAGGGCCTCGATCTTCCGGGCGGCGAAGAGTTGCTCCTGCGGACCGAACTCCGGTTCGGCCTCGGCGCTCAGCATCTCCTGCCATTGGCGCTCGAAGACCGGCAGCGAGCCGCGCTGATCGCCGTGTACCGCGTAGCCCAACCCCCGAGGCTGCTCCGCGTTCGCCTCCTGCCGCGTCCCTTCGCCCATGCCGATCGCCCCATCTCTGTTTACCGCCTCGACGTCGTCCAGCCGCGCTCGTGCGGGGCGACGCGGGAGTATAGCCCCCGGCGGGAGGACGGGACAACCTGCGACCGATCGCGGGGGTAGGGGCGGATGCTTCGCGGCGGCTCAGCATGACAATTCCCAACATGGCGGCACCATGCCCTGGCAATGACCATTCGTCCGCAGTCTCCCCCAACCTTGGAATTGTCATGCTGAGCCGCCGCGAAGCATCCGCCCCTCCCTGCCCCGCCTGGCATTGAGCGCCCCAACTGTCGGGTTCGAGTCCACACAAGTCTTTGCATTGCAGCCCCGATTGCGCAATTGGGTAGTACACGCCTTTGCTGGTTGCTATCCCTATGGTTCCTATGGCTAACGGCGCGTATCCCGCGCGATCGGCGTGCCGCCGACGCCATGCCTACTGTGGTCGTGGCGCACCTTTTGCGCTGGAAACGAGGTGTTCGCTGTGGGTTCCCTGTACCAAAGTGCAGCGGAACCGCTGTACGTAATTGGTCGCTCGGGCTGATTCCAGGGCCTCGGGATGGTGTTACACTGTAGTGGCGGTGCCGTGAGCGCCGTTTTCCCGTGGCCCGAGCGCTGCATCGGGTGAGCGGTGAGGGTACGGCGTGCTTACCCGCTCTCCGTATAGGCGAACGCTCACTCCCCGCGCTGTCATTATTCGTTATCCACCCGACCATCGCAGGAGGCAAAGGTGAGGATCGTCTTGCGTATCCTCGGCTATCTCAAGCCGTACTGGCGGCGGCTGACGATCGCCTACGTCGCGCTCTTCACCGCGCTCGCGCTGCAACTTTACATCCCCCAATTGCTGGCCCGCGTCATCGATGAGGGGCTGGTCGCCGGGAATCTGCGCCTGCTGATCAACGCGGCGGTGGTGATCGTTGTCCTCGCGGTCTTGCAGGGGATTTTCACCTTCATGCGGGCCTACCTTTTTCAGTACCTGGCCGAGATGGTCGGCTATGATCTGCGCAACGAGCTGTACGCCAAATTGCAGGGTCTCTCCTTCTCCTTCTACGACAAGTCGCAGACCGGCCAGTTGATGTCGCGCGTCACCGAAGACGTGAACAACATTCGCGGGATGCTGATGATGAGCCTGCGCGCGTTGGTGCTGGCGTTCGGCATGATGGTCGCCGTGTCCGTGATCCTGATTCGTATCGACTGGCAGCTCGCCCTGGTCTCGCTCATGACGCTGCCCCCGCTGATCTGGTGGTCGCTGAAGTTCGGCGTCACGGTGCGACCGATGTTCGCGTCGGTGCAGCAGCAATTCGGCGTGATGACTTCGGCCTTGCAAGAGAATATCGCCGGCGCGCGCGTCGTGCGCGCCTTCGCGCAGGAGGCGCGCGAGAACGCGCGCTTCGAGGCCGAGTTGCAGGAGTTGTTCAAGCGCAACGTGCGCGCGACCAAACTGTGGTCGTTCTTCTTCCCCTCGGTGCTGTTCCTCTCCGGCCTCGGCTTGGGGGCGATCCTCTGGTTTGGCGGCTACCGGGTGATCACCGGGGCGTTGACCGTGGGGACGCTGGTGGCCTTCAACCGCTACCTCGTGCTCCTTTCCGAGCCGATTCGCTGGATCGGCTTCATCGTGAACCGGATCGCGCGGGCGATCGCGTCCGGCGCGCGCATCTTCGAGATCCTGGATACGAAGTCGGCGATTCAGGAACGAACCGACGCGATCGCGCTGCGCTCGATGCGTGGCGAGGTCACCTTCGAGGATGTCACGTTCGCCTACCCCACCGCGAAGCGCGACGCGCTGACCGAGGTCTCCTTCACGGCGCGACCGGGCGAGACGATCGCCCTGCTCGGGCCGACCGGCGCGGGCAAGAGCACGATCATCAATCTGCTGCCCCGCTTCTACGACGCGAACAGCGGGCGTATCCTGGTGGACGGACACGACCTCCGCGACCTGACCCTCGCGTCGCTGCGCTCGCAGATCGGGACGGTGTTGCAAGAAACCTTCCTCTTCTCGGTCAGCGTCGGCGAGAATATCGCCTATGGCCGTCCGGGTGCCACGCAGGAGGAGATCGTCGCGGCGGCGCGGGCGGCGCGGGCGCATGACTTCATCACCGCCCTGCCGCAGGGCTACGACACGGAGTTGGGCGAGCGCGGCGTGAACCTCTCGGGCGGCCAGAAGCAGCGCCTCGCCATCGCGCGCGCCCTGCTGCTGAATCCGCGTATCCTCATCCTCGACGACGCGACGAGCAGCGTGGACAGCGAGACGGAGTATCAGATCCAGCAGGCCCTCAAGACGCTGATGGCCGGGCGCACCTCCTTCGTGATCGCGCAGCGCCTCACCACCGTGAAGGAAGCCGACCAGATCCTGGTGCTCAAGGATGGCGCGATCGTGGAGCAGGGCACGCACATCCAGCTCCTCCAGAACGGCGGCTTCTACGCCGAAATCTACGATCTGCAACTGCGCGACCAGGAAGACGTCATGCGCGATGCGCTGGCGGGGGATGATTGAGTCGGCAGTCGTGAGACGTGAGTCGTAAGTGGCTTGGCGGTGGTGTCCCGACGCCGCGCCGTATGGCGAACCGCTACTCACGACTCACGTCTCACGTCTCACGACTAAAGCGAGCGGAGCGAGCGCCGATGATGATGCAGAATGTCGACCCCGACGACTTGTTGGGGAAGGCGTATGATTCGCGGGTGGCGCGGCGCTTGGGGGCGTTCGTGGTGCCCTATCGCGCGCGGGCGCTCGGCGTGGTCGCGCTGATGTTCGTGGTGGCGGTCAGCGATCTGCTGCTGCCGAAACTGTTCAGCCTCGGCGTGGACGAGGTCGCGTCGTCCAAGCGTCTCGGCCACCTCAACGCCCTCGGCGCGGCCTTCATGGTGTCGTTGGCGGTGCGCTTCATCGCCGGTTGGGGCGAGTTCTACCTCACCTCCTGGCTGGGGAATCGGATCGTCTTCGATCTGCGGAACACGATGTTCCGCCATATCCAGACCCTCAGCATGTCGTATGTCGATAAGCGCGGCGTCGGGTCGATCATGACCCGCGTCCAGAACGATGTCGGCGTGATCAACGAGTTTTTCGGCGATGGGATCGCCGGGATCATCGCCAACATGCTCATCCTCGTCGGCATCGTGATCGTGATGGTCACGACGAATTGGAAGCTGGCGCTCCTCTCCTTCCTGGTGCTGCCGATCATGGGGCTGCTGATGTCGCGCTGGCGGCTGCTCGCGGTGACGACGTACCGGGCCACGCGGCGCACGATCGGCGTCGTGAACGCCAATCTGGCGGAGAGCATCAGCGGCATGCGCGTGGTGCAGTCGTTCACGCGCGAGGATGACAACCTGCGCCAATTCGATCGCCTCAATCGCGACAACTTCGACACGAACCGCGACGCCGCGCGCCTCTCCTCGTTCCTCTTCCCGATGGTCTCGTTGCTCGGCGCGATCGCCACGGCGGTGGTACTGGTGGTCGGCGGTCGGCTCGTCCTCGATACGTCGTTGTCGGTGGGCGAACTGGTCCTCTTCATCGCGCTGATCGACCGCTTCTTCGAGCCGATCCGCGACCTCAGCCAGCAATACACCGTGCTCCAGGCGACGATGGCGGCGGGCGAGCGGATCTTCGAGGTGCTGGATGTCGAGCCGGACGTGAAGAACGCGCCCGACGCCCGTCCCCTGCCGCCGATCGTCGGCGCGGTCGATTTCAACGGCGTCACGTTCGGCTACGGCAAGACGGAGATCCTGCACGGGATCGACTTGCATATCCGACCGGGCGAGACGGTCGCGTTCGTCGGCGAGACCGGGGCGGGCAAGAGTTCGATGATCAATCTGGTGATGCGCTTCTACGATGTGTGGGCGGGCGCGGTGACGATCGACGGCTACGATCTGCGCGAGGTCTCGCAGCAGTCGCTCCGCGCGCAACTCGGCATCGTGCTCCAGGACACGTTCCTGTTCGGCGGCACGGTGCGCGATAACCTACGCTTCGGGCGACCGGAGGCCACCGACGAGCAGATCGAGCGCGCGGCGCGCGATGTCGGCGCGCACGAGTTCATCACCCGGCTGCCCGATGGCTACGACACGGAGGTCCACGAGCGCGGCGTCAGCCTCTCGGTCGGCCAGCGGCAGTTGCTCTCCTTCGCGCGCGCGCTCCTGGCCGACCCGCGTATCCTCATCCTCGACGAGGCTACGAGTAGCATCGACACCCAGACCGAGCGGATTATCCAGGAGGCGCTGCACCGGCTCCTGCAGAGGCGCACCTCGTTCGTGATCGCCCACCGCCTCTCGACCATCCGCGAGGCCGATAAGGTGGTCGTGATGCAGCAGGGACGGATCGTCGAGATGGGCACGCATGACGAATTGCTCGCGCAGCGGGGCTATTACTACAGCCTCTACAGCATGCAGTGGCGCTCCGAGGAAGCGGCGGATTGAGCGCGCTCGTCGGGCGACCGTAGCCGATCGACGCCGACGCGGACCATTCACGCCCGCGACTCGGCCTGAGATCGGGGAACGTGCGACCGGGTCAAGGCTTACGCTCGCGCCACGTCGGCCAGGTAGTGCGCGCGATTGAGCGGATTTGGGCCGACGCGCGTTCTCGTGGGTGCTTCGTCGGCCACCGGAACATACCCCGCGAAGCGCGACTCCCAGCCCCCGTCGCCGCGCGTCAACGTCGGCAGTTGTTGTTCGATGGCGCGCAGCTCCGCAGTCGGGATCGTGCAGACAACGCGATACGATGAGCCGTCGGGGAACGCGTCCCTAATCGTCGCGCGCGCGTGCAGCAAGGCCCCGGAGACCGCGCCGAACGTCTCCTCCGGGATGTCGAGATCGAGTTCGTCCACCGGCTCGCAGACCTCGGTGTCGGCCATGCTCAGCGCCCGCAGCAGCACGAGCGGGGTCAGCTTGCGAAAGTCCCCGGCGGTACTCGTTACCGAGCTGAACCCCGCGTGCGTGAGCGTGACGATGCAGTCGGTCACCTCCCAGCCGCGTAAGCCTTGCTTGAAGGTCTCGTGCACGGTCTCCTCGATGGCGCGATAGAACGCGAGCGGCAATGAGCCCAACTCGCGTAGATAACGCAGGCCGCTCCCGGGCGCGGCCGACACGACGCGAAAGCCAACCGTCGCACGGAACGGATTCTCACCCTCGTCGATGATCTCGGCATACTCGCCCGCGCCGACCGGACGCTCGATGCAAACCGTTTGGCTCGGCCCGAACGTCACGTTGACGCCGTAGTCCCGCGCCAACGTTTCCAGCACGACTTCCTTCTGCACCTCGCCGTAGAGGCGAATCGAGATCTCCCCCTCGTCGTTGCGCTGGCGTAACGAGATGAGCGGGTCCTGTTCCGCGAGTTGATCGAGCGCCGCGCGCAATCGCGTGATCTGGCCCGGCTCGACCGGACGCACGACGCTTTCCAGTGCCGGAGCCGGAAACATGCGGGCGACCGCCCTGATCCCCGCTTCATCGGCACCGAGGTGATCGCCGATGCGCGCCGCCCGCAGCCCATGCAGGCCGACGATGTCTCCAGCGCCCGCCGTCTCTGCCGGGGCGGCAGTTCCCGCTGCGAAGAGGTCGATGCCGGTGATGCGCTCCTCGGGCAGTTCCCTCGCGCCGAATGCGTCGTGCCGTCGCAGCGCCACGCGCTGCCGCACCGCCAAACAGCCCGCGAAGAGGCGCACGTAGACGATTTTCTCGCCTGAGGCCCGGCGGGCGATCTTGAAGACCGTGCCGGTAGCGGGGGCCTCTCGCGCTTCTGCGGCCGTTGGGAGCCACGCCTCGATCCCCACGAGGAGTTCGGGGACGCCGACGCCGGTGATCGCCGAGCCGAAGAAGACCGGGACGATGGCGCACGACGCGATCTGCGCCCGGAGTTCCGCCGCGAGGAAGGACGCGCTCGGAGCGCCGCCGGTGCGCTCGAATTCCTCGATCACGCGCTCGTTCGTCTCGGCGAGGAGGTCGATCACCGGATCGCGCCAGGCTGGGCTTTCGCGATCCGGCCCGACGATCGCCGCCGCCCGGTCGCCGCTCCCGATCGCGGCATTCATCGCCACGACGCGCAGCCGGAGTTTGCGGCGAATGTCCTCGAGTAGCGACTCACCACGCGCGCCGAGACGGTCGACCTTGTTGGCGAAGATGAGCATCGGGAGACCGGCGGAGCGAATGGCCCGCGCGAGGCGACGTGTCTGGGGTTGCACGCCCTCGACGGACGAGACGACGAGCACGACGCCATCGAGCACGCGCAGCGATCGCTCGACCTCGGCGACGAAGTCGCCGTGTCCGGGGGTGTCGATGAGGTTGACCTTGAGGTCGTGAAGTTGAAACGCGACCACTGCGGATTTGATGGTGATGCCGCGGGCGCGTTCAAGCTCCATGGTGTCGGTTTGCGTCGTGCCTTTATCGACACTCCCGACCGATTCGATGACACCGGCCTCGAAGAGGATACGCTCGGTGAGGCTGGTCTTACCGGCGTCTACATGCGCCAGGATCCCGATATTGACAATCGCCATGCCGCGATGCTCCCGTTGAAGAACATTCCGATCGCTGGGTTCTTCAACAGTTGCCGCATGGGAGGCTCCTTTTGCATTGGCGACGGTGTCGAGATCGGCTGGCTCATCCTGTACTACGCCGCGCAACGGCGCACCAAGATCCGCAGCACCGGGCCGTCCCGTATCCTATCACAGGACGCGCGGCTACGCGAAGGAGCGGGCACGGTTTCAGTGTCGTGCGCGGCGGTTGGTGGCGTAGGAAGGCGCGAAGGAGCCGCGCCCGTAACCCCGAGGACGCGGACCGCTGTCTTTCAGGCTGGGATGGCCTGCTTCACCGCCGCACTTCCGCCGCGCGAGACATTCACATCCCGAGCGCCAATTGGCGGGCCGCCGGTTGCCAGCGGAGGGTGGTGCCCTGTGGGGGGAGGATCTGTATCGAATGCGCGCGGTCTTTGAAGCCATGCAGGCGGAGGGTGTCGCGGACCTCGCCGACCGCCATCTCCGGACGATTATTGGTGCGCGAGAGGTGGGCCAGCCAGATCTCGCGCCCGCTCTCGGGGAGGACCGCGCCGAGGAGCGCGCCGCAGGCCACATTCGAGAGGTGGCCGCGCTCGCTCGCGACACGCCGTTTCAGGTGCCAGGGGTAGGGGCCGTTCCAGAGTAGCCCTTCATCGTGATTGGCCTCGATCACCAGCAGTTCGGCGCGGGCCAACGGCTCGTGCAGGTGGTGTTCGGCCACCCCGAGATCGGTGAAGACCGCGACCGCCCGCCCGCCCGCCTCGATCAGGTAGCCGCAGACCTCGGCCCCATCGTGCGAGACCGGGAACGAGGTCACCTCGAACGGGCCGATCGAGCGGGTGCTGCCGGGCGGCTGCTCGACGACGTCGCGGCGACCGAAGGCCGCGACGCCGTTGACGATCGGGTTGGCCCGGCGGGTGCCGGGGGTCATGTAGAAGGGGATCTCCAGCGCTTTCGGGATCACCGCGACCCCGACGACATGATCGCTGTGTTCGTGGGTGATCAGCACCGCCGAAAGGTCGCTCGGCGGCACCCCAGCCTCGCGCAGCAGGGCGGCGAGCTTGCGCGGCGCGAGGCCGCAATCGACCAGCAGCGCGTGCCCGTCGTGTTGCACCACCAGCGCGTTGCCGCTACTTCCGCTCGCCAGACTGGTGACCTGCACTTCGCCCCCGCTTGCTGCTCCGATTGGGTTGCCGCGCGGCGCGTGAGGCCGTTGGCGTACGTTCGGTGAAGGCATGGTAGCATTAGCAGAGGGGGACAGGCAAGGGTCGCGGTCGCGGATCGGCGTGGTATCCGACCCTCGCGCGCTCGTCACAGCGCGCGGTGACGCCGATTCGGGCGCACATTCGTATCTATAGGTATTGGGAATCTATCCGCCCCGTAGGCTCCGTAGGCTGGGCGGGCGATGCAGCCTGTGGTGTGTTCGTAGGAGAGATGATCTTGCGACGAGTCGTGTTTGGCATTCTCGGGATCGCCGTGGTTCTGCTGGTCTTGACGATCCTCACGGCCGGTTTCTGGGTTAATTGGCTCTGGTTCGGATCGCTCGGCCTGGGCTCCGTGCTGACAACGCGCTATCTGGCACAGGCGGCCCTCTTCGCCGGGGGGACGCTGCTGGCCGGGCTCTTTTTCGGTCTCAATATCCGCTACGCGGGTCGGCGACTCCTCGGTACCCCGGTGGTGGTGCAGGGGCAGGAGTTGGTACTCGCGCCCCGCCTAATCAGCCTCGCGGCGCTGGCCGGTGGGCTGGCCATCGGCCTCCTCTTCGGTTCGGGCGCGTCGAGTAATTGGGGGACCGTGCTCGGCTTCCTGAACCGCACCGACTTCGGCGTCACCGAGCCGATCTACAACCGGGACGCCGGGTTCTACGTCTTCACCGTGCCGCTGCTCGACGCGATCCGTTCATGGTTCCTCGGCCTGTTCATCCTGACGCTGATGGCGGTCGGCGCGCTCGCCTTCCTCCGCTACACTCAGGGTTTAACGCAACGCCAGTTCACGCTGCCGCACGACGTGCGCGGCCACCTTTCGCTCCTCGGCGCGCTGACGCTCGGCCTCTTCTCCTTCAGCTACTGGCTGGCGAACTACGATCTCCTCTACTCCGAGCGCGGCGTGGTCTTCGGGGCCAGTCGGACCGACCTCTTCGCGCAACGCCCGGCGAACTTCATCCTGCTCGGCCTCTCCGCCCTGGCCGCGCTCCTGCTCCTCTGGAATATCTTCGCCCGCCGCATCCGCCCGCTGCTGATTACCGTGAGCGTCTGGGCGGCGGCGGCGGTGGTGATCGGGGTCTTCTTCCCGGCGGCCTACCAGAGCTTCTTCGTCCGCCCGAGCGAGTACCGGCAGGAGCAGCCCTTCATCGAGAACAACATCGCCCTGACCCGCCGGGCCTATAATCTCGACCAGATCGAGAGCGGACAACTGAAGGGCGACGCCGCCTTGAGCCAGGAGCTTCTCGGGGCGAATGGCGCGGCGGTCGGCGATATCCGCCTCTGGGACTACCGCCCGCTGCTGACGACGTACCAGCAGATCCAGCGTTTCGGCCAGTTCTACGACTTCGAGGATGTGGACATCGATCGCTACCGCCTCGGCAGCGGGCCAAACCCGACGCAGACGATGCTCTCGGCGCGCGAACTCGACGTCGCGCAACTCGATCAGCGGGCGCAGACCTGGCAGAATCGCCACCTGATCTACACGCACGGCTATGGCGTGGTCGTCAGTCCGGCCAGCCGTTTCACCGGGCAGGGACAGCCCGAACTCCTCGTGCGCAATATCCCGCCGACGAGCGAGGGGCCGCTGACGCTGACGCAGCCGCAACTCTATTTCGGTGAGTTGACGAAAGAATATGCCATCGTCAACACGCGGGAGCGCGAGTTCGATCACCCTGGTGGCACCGGAGGGGTGACGGAGCAATATGTGAAATACGCCGGGTCGGGCGGTGTGCCGATCGATTCGCTCCTCAACAAGGTACTCTTCGCCGCAGCGCTCGGCGACACCAACATCCTGCTCAGTAGCTCCCTCACCTCCGGCTCGCGGATCCTCTATCATCGCACCGTTCAGGACCGGATCAACCGGATCGCGCCGTTCCTGATGCTCGATCAAGACCCCTACCTCGTGATTCTCGACGGCAAGCTGATCTGGGTGCAGGATGCTTACACGACCACCAATCGCTTCCCGTACTCCACCCCGACGCCGCTGGCGTCGGGGGAAATCAACTATCTCCGCAACTCGGTGAAGGTGACGATCGACGCGTACACTGGCGAGACGCGCTTCTACGCGGTCGACGAGCAGGACGCGCTTCTACAGACCTATCGCAAGATTTACCCCGGCCTCTTCATGCCGGTCAGCGCCGCGCCCGCCGGATTGGTCGAGCACTTCCGCTATCCGGTCGATCTCTTCAATGTCCAGGCCGACCGCTACTTGCGCTACCACATGACCGATTCGCAGACCTTCTACAACCAGGGCGATCTCTGGGCCGTGGCGCGGGAGACGTATGCCGAGAAGGTGCAGCGGATGCAGGCGTATTACGTCACGATCCGTCTGCCCGGCCAGACGCAGGAAGAGTTCGCGCTGATCCTCCCCTTCACCCCTGCCGGGTCGAATCGCGACAACATGGTCTCTTGGCTGGCCGCGCGCTCCGACGGAACCAACTACGGCAAGCTGCAAGTCTACACGTTCCCGCAGGGGACGCTCGTCTACGGCCCGCAGCAGATCGAGGCGCGGATCAACCAGGAGCCGGAGATCTCGTCGCAGTTGACCCTGCTGAATCAACGCGGTTCGGCGGTTCTGCGGGGGAACCTGCTGGTGATCCCGTTCGGCGACGCCCTCCTCTACGTTCAGCCGTTGTATCTCCAGGCCTCGACCAATGGCCTGCCCGAGTTGCAACGGATCATCGTCACGACCTCCAATCAGAATCAAGGCGTGGTGATGAGCGACCGGCTCGACACCGGCCTGGCGGCGCTGGTCCAGGGGCGCAAGGGCATCGTCCTCTCCCAGCCCGGGACGACGCCCACCGCCCCCGCCGCGCCCACGACCCCGGCGAGCGGCGGTGCCCCCGCCTCGACGACGGCACTGGCGGCGCAGGCGCTCGATCGCTACAACCGCGCCCAGGAGGCCCTGAAGCGGGGCGACTGGGTGGCCTACGGCAACGAGTTGGCCGAGCTGGAGCGCGTGCTGAAGCAACTCGCCGGGCAGTGATCGCGGCCCGGCCTGACGAACCCGTGAGCGCCGCGCGAACCGGTGTGATCGCGCAGGAAGCCGAGGCTGCGGCGTGGCACTGTACGTAACAGACATCCATGTGGTATGGTGCCGACGTACTCCCTCTAAGCGCGAGGGAGTACGTCGGCATAATCGCCTCGGCGCGTGGTGTTCGTGGCGTTCGTCGTAGAAGGAGGAGCAGCATGACTGTCCGTCGTTCGATCCTGGCTCTTGGACTCATCGCAAGTCTGTTCGCGTTCATGGCCGTGGCCGGCGTCGCTGCGGCCGTCGATCCGGTGACCGTCCAGCTCAGGGTCCAAAACGGTTCCGGCCAGTCCGGGACCGCGACGCTGACGGACATGAACAATGGCACGACGAAGGTCGTCGTCGATCTGGCCGGTTCGCCCGCCGGGCCGCAGCCGTTGCACATCCATCCCGGCACCTGCAATTCGTTGGGACCGGTGCTGTATCCCCTGACGAACCTCGCCAACGGCAAGTCCGAGACGATGGTCAATGCGCCGCTGTCCGCCATGCTGGCCGCCCCTCATGCGGTTAACGCCCACAAGTCGCCGCAGGAAGCGGCCGTGTACGTGTCCTGTGGCGAGATCGTGGCGCAGGCTACGACGCCGACCGCCACGCCGCGCACCGGCGGTGGCGGGATGACCAACGGTGCCTCACCGCTGACCATGGCGGCGATCATGTCCCTGCTCGCCCTCGTGGTTGCCGGGACGGCCTACACCGTGCGCCGTCGGGCCGCCTAGAACTTTCCCCTCTTTGACGCTGACGGGACGCCACGGCGGGCGCGGCATATGCCGCGCCCGCCATCTTTTTCCTGCTTCCGTTGCTGCTCGCCGCCGACCGTTCGTGGCGGGTTCACTCCGCCGCGAAGATCGCCCGTCCGACCCTGATGATGGTGGCCCCTTCGTCGATGGCGACCGCGTAGTCGTTGGTCATCCCCATCGAGAGATCGGGCAGTGGGAGTTCGGGGTGGGCTTGGCGGAGATCGCCGCGCAGGAGGCGCAGGGCGCGGAAGATCGGTCGCGCCTCCTCGGCACTGGAAACGAGCGGGGCGATCGTCATCAGCCCACGGAGTTCCAGCGCCGACTGCGCGAGGATGGCGCTGGCGAGTTGATCGGCCTCGGTCGGTGTGCAGCCCTGTTTGCGCTCCTCGCCCGCGATGTTGACCTGGAGCAGCACGGGCAGACGGCGTCCGACGCGCGCCGCCGCCTGCCCCAACGCCTCGACCAGGCCAGGGCGATCGACCGAGTGGACGAGATCGAAGAGCGCCACCGCCTCGCGGGCTTTGTTCGTTTGCAGGGAGCCGATCAGGTGCAGCGTCGCGTCGGCGGGGCGACCGCTGCCGAATTTCGCGCGCGCGATTTGCACCCGATTCTCGCCGAAATGGCGCAGCCCGCTGTCATAGGCCGCGTCGATCACCGGGCGTTCGACGGTCTTGCAGACGCCGACAAGGGTCACCTCGGCGGGGTCGCGTCCCGCCCGCTGTGCCGCTGCCGCGATCTCTTCGCGCACACGCTCGATGCGCCGCCCCAAGTCGCGGTCTGGCTGTGCCCGGACTCGCTCGACCATGCGGGCAGTCCTTCCTTCATGTCGATCTGCGGTGCCGGAGCGGGCGTCATGGGGCGTCACGGGGCGTCATGGGGTGTGAGGCCAATCAATGCGGCGAAACGGCCCGCCCGCCCGGCCTCGGCGCGGTGCGAGGGGTAGCGCGCGACATGACAGGCGGTGCAGATGGCGGCATCTTCGATCTGCACCGCCGCTACCCCCGCCCGTTGGAGCAGGAGCCGATTGGCCCGCGCGAGATCGAAGCGCCACTGCCGACGTCCCCCCGCTGGCGCGACCTCCTCGATGGTGGCCGTGTCCGGCATGTCGAGCGCCTGCCAGGCGGCGATCACCGGCTCATCGACAAGGTAGCAGCAGCGCCCGATCGCGGGTCCGATGCCGACGAGCAGATCGGTGGGGCTGGAGCCGTAATGCGCGACCAGCGCCCGCACCGTCTCGCCCGCGATGTCGGCCACCGTGCCGCGCCAACCCGCGTGCGCCAGCCCGACCACCCCGCGCACCGGGTCATGGAACACGAGGGGGGTGCAGTCGGCGAAGCTCAACAGGAGCGGCGTGTCGGGCGTGTCGGTGATGAGCGCGTCTGCGGTCGGGATTGCTGCCGTCGGTGCCGATCGCGCGCCGCGCCCACGATCGTGCGCGGTCACGCACGCGACGGCGTTGCCATGAACCTGCCGCACCGCGACGATCGCGGCGGCGTCGAGACTGATGCTCGCCGCCCACGAACGCCGGTTGGCAAAAACCTCTGCGGCATCGCCGCCGGTCGAGTAGCTGGTATCGCCATCTCGCCAGAGGCCGACTGCCCGTCCGGTGATGCCGTGCCGCACGCGCGGCGCGCGCGCGAACGAGGCGAATTGTAACGGGCGCAACGCGGTCGTGATCATGCCCTCACCGTGTGTATCGGGTCTCTTCGCGGGCCGCGTCGAGGATCAGGAGATCGATAACCATCTCCACAGGGGCGCGATTGTCGGTGAAGATGAGGCCACCCCCGGTCCACTCGCGGACATTGCCGGTTCGGAGGCTCAGGTCGCCGATCGTGCGGAGCGGCGTGCCCGGATCCAGGCGGGCGATATTCGCGGCGTAATTGCCGATGGTCGAGGGGCCTTTGGTGGCGATGATCATCGTGTTCGAGAAGCGCCCCACATCGACCAGATAGACGTGCGGGAAAACCGCGCGCATCGTGGTAGCGATGGCGTGGACGAGGCGGTAATCGGTGCCGTACCGCCCGGCATTGAGCACCATCACCCCCTGTTCGTTCAGGTGGTCGTACGATTCCTGGAAGAACTCCTGCGTGGTCAGTTGGAACGGGATGTAGGGCTGGCGGTAGGCATCGACCCCGATCACATCGTAGCGTTGCGTGGTCGTCTTCAGGAAGTAGCGCCCGTCCTCCACGATCACGTTCAGGTTCGACTGGTTCATATCGAAATACTTGCGCCCGACCTCCACGATCTGCGGGTCGATCTCCACCCCGTCGATCCGTATATCCGTGCCGTATACCTGGGTGAACTGCCGCGCGGTCGTGCCGCCCGCGAGGCCGATCAGGCTGAGGGAGCGGACATCGTCGACGCGCTGGTTCGCGTTGAAGAAGGGGGCCATCATGAAGTAGTCCCATGGCCCCTCCGTGAGCAGGCGGTTCGGGTTGTAGATCGAATGGATGGCGTGGCCGTCGTTCAGCACCAGCCCGACCTCGTCGCCGTTGCGCACGACCTGGATGTAGTTGTATTCCGACTCGCCCTCGTAGAGCAGTTCGCCGGTCTCGGCCCGACGCAGGTTGCCGCCGCCGCCGAAGGCGGAGAGGGCGAGCATCGCCGCGATCAGGACCAGCGTGAGCGCCGAGGCGACGGCGGCGCGGCTGCGCAGGAGGCCGATCAGCGCGACAAGGCCGAGGGTGACCGCGAAGGCGTAGAAGGTCTGGCGCGTGCCGAAGTAGGGGATCAGGACGATCACCGGCAGGAATGAGCCGACGATCGAACCCATGGTCGAGAGGGCGTACAGTGAACCCGCCGTGCCCCCCGCCTGATCCACCCCTTGCAGCCGGAGGCGAATCGCCATCGGCGAGACGCAGCCGAGCAGGGTGATCGGGATCAGGAACAGGAAGATCACGCCGAGGAGGGTGCCGTAGAAGGCCCCGATGTTAAGCGAGGAGAACGCGTCGAGCGAGGCGTTGAGGATCGGTCGCGAGACGATCGGGATGATCGCCGTGCCGAAACCGGCACCCGCGAAGATCAGATACAGCAGGCGCTCGCTCGGGTAGCGGTCGGCCAGCTTGCCGCCGAGATAGTAGCCGAGCGAGAGGTAGGTGAGGGTGAGTCCGATGATCGTGGCCCAGATGATCGTCGAACTGCCGAAGTAGGGGGCGATCAGGCGCGACGCGGTGATCTCGATCCCGATCGACGATATGCCGCCGATGAAGACGGCCAGGTAGAGCAGGGCGGGGCTCACTTTGGCCTGGGTAGTTTGCGCCACCTCGGCCCGATTTGCGGTTACCGTCATGCCTCTTCTCTTCGATTTCGTCCGAACAAGCAGTCGTGTCGGCGCGGTTGCGATGCTCCCCCCGCCGTGCGCTTCGCCGCTTAGTATAGCCGATGGTGGCGGGGGGCTGGTGGTGAAGGTCCGCCGATTGAGGCCCCGCAAGGCTTTGCCGCCATCGGCACCTGGGGCGGTGTCCACGGAACCCCTTGCGCCAGTCGGGGATGGCTGCTGAGGCGGGGATGCCGTTGGACTGAGGCCCCGCCGGGCTCTGCCATCGTCCCGGCTGAAGGCTCCGCCACGAAGCCCGCCTTCGCGGGCTGGGAGGTGGGGTGCGATTCAAAAGTTTGCGGGGCGGGGAGCGCTGGGGCTGCCGACGCCCACCCGCGCCACCCCCACCTTGCCCCCCAGTCCCTGTAGAGGGACTTCGTGGCCGCAGCCCCCAGCCGGGACTTCAGTCCAACGGCATCCCTGCCCTCGCCGCGCAAACTTTTGAACCGCACGCTGGAAGGTGCCCCGATGAATGGGCGGGGCGATTCTTGCTACACTCCACTACCGGAGGGATAGGGTGGGTTGTTGCGCCCGATCTCCTACATGAAGCTACGGGGATGGGGATGGGGCGGTGACAGGGGTGGAGTGGCCGAGCGAGGATGCCGAACACGAGCGGATGACGACGATTCGGGATAGCCTGTACGACCGGATCACGTTGCGCCCGCGCGATGTGGCCCTCCTGGGGACGCCGGAGTTCTTGCGGCTCGATAATATCAAGCAACTCGGCTTCGTCTCGCGCGTCTGGCCGGGGGCCAAGCACAGTCGGTTCGAACACTCGCTCGGCGTATTCGCGCTGGCCCGTCGGGCGCTGGCCCAGCTGCGGCCGGCCCTGGTCGGGCGGCTGGGGGCGACATCCGCCGACCTGGACACGCTCGCGGCGGCGGCGCTGCTGCACGACATCGGCCACTATCCCTTCTCCCACGCGATTGAGGAGTTGGGGCCACCCGTGCTGAAGCACGAGGCGGTCGGGCGGGCGATCATCGAGCGTGGGGCGATCGCGGCGGTCCTGGAACGCGACTGGGGGCTCGACCCGGCGCGCGTGGCGAATCTGATCGAGCCGCGCGAGGAACTGACCCCGATCGAGGCGGTCCTGCTCGGGCTGCTCAGCGGCACGCTGGACGTCGACAAGCTCGATTATCTGCCGCGCGATGCCAAGGCCTGCAACGTGCCGTACGGACGGGTCGACACGCCGCGCCTGATCGATGCCCTGGCGATCGCCGAGGTCGCGGGGCGGAGACGGCTGGTGGTCGGCGAGAAAGGGATCAGCGCGCTCCATTCCCTGATCAACGCCCGGCAGGAGATGTTCGACAATGTCTACTGGCACCACACCAACCGGGCCTGCATGATCATGCTGTTGCGCGCCGTGCAGGATGCGTTGTTGGCCGGGGCGGTCACCCCGGACGGCCTGACGCGCCACGACGACACGTCGCTGCTGGCGCTGCTCGGGCAGGACGGCATGCCCGCCTCGACCGGGGCCTTGGTGGAGATGTTGCGGCTGCGCCAGGTCCATAAGCGCGCGGTGGAGGTCAGCGCCAGGGCGGGCGAACTCTACGAGGCGCTGGGTGCCCTGTGGTACGACCCCGCCGCCCGGCGCGCGACCGAGTTGGCGATCGGTCGCGCGCTGGCCGAGGCGAGCGGCGAGGCGGTCGCCGACTACGAGGTGCTGATCGATGTGCCGAAGCCGGAGAAGTGGAAGACCGACGTTTGGGTCAGCTTCGAGCGACCGCCGGTCGGCCTGGAGCCGCTGATGCACTGGCAGGATGTGGTGGGGCTGCACGACGATGATTTCAAGCGCTATGAGGAACACCGGCGTTTGATCCGTCTCGTGACTACAGAGCGGCTGCGCGACTTGGCCCGGCAACACTGGGAGGCGGTCATCGTACCGCTGATCGTCGGTGGGATGGGGCGATGAGCGGCACGCGCCAATACCGTCCGTACACCTTGCCGGGTCGCTCGCCCCTGACACAGCATGTACGGACGCCCGCAATCCGGTCGATCCTGGCCGGGTTGGTCGCCAGCGGCGGGGTCGGGGCGCTGGCCTACCGTCGGGGGGCACTCAGCCGGGGCGGGGTGGCGGGCGCGATGGTGGCCGGCACGATCATCTTCGCGGGCGGTGGCTTCGTCCCTTCCGCGCTCTTGCTGACCTTTTTCGTGTGTTCGAGCGCGCTCTCGCGTTGGCGGCGGGGAAACAAGGCGATGGGCACGATCGTCGAGGCGGCCAAGGGCGGGCGGCGCGATCTGGCGCAAACGCTGGCGAATGGCGGCGTGGCTGCCGCGCTCGTCGTGGTCGGGCGTGTGCATCCCGGAACCCCCTGGCTGGCGGCATTGGTGGGTGCCCTCGCGACGGTGAACGCCGACACCTGGGCGACCGAGATCGGCCTGTTGAGCCGCCGCGCACCCAGGCTGATTACCACCCTGCGGCGTGTTCCTCCCGGTACCTCCGGCGGGATTACCGCGCTCGGCACGGGCGCTGCCGCGCTTGGCGCGACGGCGATCGGCGTGGTGGCGGCGCTGGGGCTGGTGGCGTCTCGCGCCGATCGGCAGGGGTGGGCGATGATCCCGCTGGCCCTCGTCGGCGGCCTCAGCGGTGCGCTGGCCGACAGCGTGTTCGGCGCGACCGTGCAGGCGCGCTATCGTTGTCCACGCTGTGGCGTGGCGACGGAGCGGGCGATGCACCGCTGTGGCACCCGCGCCGAGCAGATCGGCGGGTGGCGTTGGGTTGATAACGATCTGGTAAATCTCATGGCGTCGCTGTGCGGCGCGGCGATCGGCTGGTGCTGGCCGGGGCGAGCGGGGCGATAGATCGAGCGTTCGGCGGAGGATACGCTGGCGGGATAATCCGCCTTTCGAGTGTGAGCGGCGGCAGCGGTGACACGGCGGCGGGCGCGGATGCTTCGCGGCGGCCCAGCATGACAAATCCGTTTGTTGTGGGCCGAACACGAAAGTGACTGTCATGCTGGGCCGCCGCGAAGCATCCGCGCCCGCCGCCGCAGGACCGCCAGCCACTCCACCCTGCCCGCCTATGTAAGATTGTGAATCGCACCTCCTGCCAGAAGGGTGCGGTTCAAAAGTTTGCGCGGCGAAGGCGGAGGGCCGTTGGACTGAGGCCCCGCCGGGCTCTGCCATCGTCCCGGCTGAAGGCGGCGGCCACGAAGTCCGCCTGCGCGGACTGGGGGGCGAGGCGGGTGCCACCGCGCGTCGGCGTCGGTCGCGCCCGCGCTCCCCACTCCGCAAGCTTATTGGATCGCACCCCCTGCCAGCGCTTGGTGGTGCGCTTCCCTGGCGCAGGCACTATACTTCTCGGCACAGATCGGCCCTTGGGGCGGACTGGCTTTTTGGTCATGTCGCCGCCTGTATCTGCCCACTCTTGCCCGCGCGTGCGCCCGGTTTTACCTGCGCGAGGCGCGAGCAACCGTTGCCCGTGAAAGGCGTTCTACCGATGCTGATGAGCATGGCGAACGTGCAGCCTCTGGCCGCTCCGTGGGCGGTCGCGCGCGGCCCCTGGTCGTCACGCCGTGCGTCGCCGCGACCATTGGAGGAAGCCACCGTGCGCCTGTTCCGGCGAATCGTGCCGCTGCTGCTGACGCTCATGCTCGCGCTCACGGTTGGCCCCCGCGTCGATGCGGCGCGGATCACCGGCGCGACCGTGGGCGACCCCTGGTCTTTCGAGCACGTCCCCGGTGAGTTGCTGGTCGGTTTTCGCGGCCAGGCGATGCCCGGCGCGGCGTCCGGCGTGTCCGGCAGCTTCGATCGCTACCTCACGTCGCTCGATGTGCGCGCGGCGAGTCCGGCGATCGGGGATGGGCGTACCTTCCGCCTGCGGTTCGACACGACCGCCGATTTGCGGTCCCGGCGAGAGGCGTTGCTACGAGACGGCGGTGTCGCGTTCGCCGAGCCGAATTATTTGTTGTCCATCTCGACTGGGCCGACCGGACCGCTGGTCCCGAACGACGAGAATTACAAGCAACAGTGGGGGCCGCACCAGATCCTCGCCGATCAGACCTGGAACAGCCTGACCACTGGCGGGCCGATCGTGATCGCGATGCTCGACACCGGCGTCTCGCCGACGCACCCCGACCTCGGTGAGCGGGTGCGTCCCGGTTACGACTATATCGGCAATGATGAGAATCCGTCCGACGATAACGGGCACGGCACCTTCACGGCGGGGATCGCCGCCGCCAGCGGCAACAACACCATCGGGGTCGCCGGGATCGCCTGGGGCGCGCGGATCATGCCGGTGAAAATCCTCGATCAGGATGGGCGTGGGCCGGTTTCGGCCTTCTCGCAAGGTATCCGTTACGCCGTGGACAAGGGGGCGCAGATCGTCAATGTCAGCGCCGGGATCCCCGTTCCCTCGCAGGCGATGGAGGCGGCGGTCGATTATGCGGTCGGGAAGGGCGTCATCGTCGTCGCCGCGTCGGGCAATCAGGCCGATGGGGTGCAAAACTATCCGGCGGCCTACCCGAATGTGATCGCGGTCAGCGCCTCCACCAGAGAAGATAAGATCGCCGAGTTTTCGTCGTATGGGTCGTTCGTCTGGATCGCCGCGCCGGGCAAAGACATCGTCAGCACCTACTACCGCGACGGCGACCGCTACGCGCAACTGAGCGGCACCTCCGCCTCCACGCCGTTCGTGTCCGGCACGATCGCGCTGATGCTCTCGCAGCGCGGGAATCTGACCCCGAAGGCGATTCGCGAGATTCTCAAGGCGACCGCCGTGGACATCGACGCCAAGGGCTTCGACCCGCGTGCGGGCTATGGGCGGCTCGATACCTTGCACGCCGTGATCCTGGCGACCGCCCCCGAACCGACACTTCCGGCCGGGGCGATGACGCCGAAGACGGGCAGGGATACCGATGCCTTCCTGTTGACCGCGTCCGGTTTCGAGGTCGGCGAGCCGGTGACCGTCTGGACCACGGGTGTTGACGGGACGTACCGCTACACCAGCGCGCTACGGACGCCCCAGGCGTATGCCAGCACGACCGGCGAGTTGCGGATCGCGCTCAGCACGGATGAGCCGTTGAGCGTCGGCAAACAGACGGTGACCGCGTATGGGGAGCGCAGCAAGCGCGTCGCCAGCGCCACGTTCGAGGTGACCAAGTCGGTGAATCAGAAGCCGTTCGACCGCGTTGTGGCGGTCGCGAACACCGATGCGAGGGCCTACTTCGCCGAGACCGGCCACATCCTGAGCAACGTTTTCCTGCGCTACTGGCAGGCGAATGGTGGGCTGGCGATCTTCGGGTTCCCGCTCTCGGAAGAGTTCACCGAGATCTCCAAGGTGGACAACAAGCCGTACACGGTGCAGTACTTCGAGCGCAATCGCTTCGAGTATCACCCGGAGAATGTCGGGAACGAGTACGAGGTACTGCTCGGCCTGCTTGGCAACGATGTGACCGCCGGGCGGAAATTCGATCCGGCCCTCGCGCCGTTCGAGAACAGCGATACGCGCGTGTACTTCCCGCAGACGAAGCACTCGCTATCGTCCGATTTCCTGGCGTATTGGCGGGCGAACGGGGGCCTCGCGGTCTTCGGCTATCCGACCTCCGAGCCGTTCCGGGAAGTCAGCAAGGATGATGGCAAGAGCTACCTGGTGCAGTACTTCGAGCGGAACCGCTTCGAGCTGCACCCGGAGAATCAGTACCCCTACAATGTCTTGCTGGGGCGGTTGGGGATCGAGATCGCACGGGGGCAGGGGTATATCTCCCGGTAGGTGTTGGTAAGGGGAGGGTGGCTTTCGGCGGGGCACCCTCCCCCTGGCATCGCATTCGCTCGCCACCGCCGCCCAGAGAGCACCCGCCCATCCAAGGGGCGGGGAGAAAGGGACGCCGCCCCCCATGCGAGGGGCGGGGGGAGAATAGGCCGGGCTGCCCGGAGGGTGGTGTTAGGCGGCGCGGTTGAGTAGACGGAGTGCGAGGCGGCGTTCTGTCGGGCCGATCGCGCCGGTTGCCACGAGGGTTACGAGGTAGGCCACGCTGCCGACAATGGTGGCGATCCAGGGGGCAAGTGCCGCAAGTCCCTGCGCGGCGATGGCGTGTTGGAGCGGCCAGGCGATCGCGCCCATGACGAGCGCCGCGAGTATTGGGCGCAAGATCGCTCGCGGCTCCGGCAGGGTGCCGATCCGTTGGCGCAGGAGCCAGAAGAACGGGCCGAGCAGCACCAACTCCGAGCCGATCGTGATCAGCGCCGCCGCCTGATAACCGAAGCGGGGCGTGAAGAGGAGATTGGCGATCAGGTTGAATGCGGCGGTGAGGCCGAAGGCGGGGATGAGCGAACGCTGTAGCCCGGCCGCGATCAAGACATACTGCACGAGGCCATTGACATAACTAAAGGGTAGAAACCAGATCAGGATCCGTAGCGCGGTGCCCGCCTCCGGCAGAAAGTCTTGCCCGCCGAGCAGCCACATCAGGTCGGGGGCCAGCAGGGTGGTCGCGACGCACAGGGGTAGGGCCAGGATGAACAGGAGTTTCAGGGCCAGCGTATAGGTGGCACCGAAGGCGCTATCGCGCAGGGCGGCGAGTCGCGAGAGGTGCGGGAAGAGCGCCAGCGTGAAATATTGCGGCACCAGGAGGGCGAGGTTGATGAACTTGTAGGCCGCGTCGTAGAGGCCGACCTCCGCATCGCCGCGCGCGGCTTTGAGCACGAAGATGTCGGAGCGGAAGAAGAGCCCGGCCAGGAGCGCGTTGAGGAAGAGGGGCCACGACTCGATCAGCATCCGTCGCGCCACATCGCCCGGCAGTCGCCAACGGGGCCGGACATCGAGGCGGCGCAGCAGCAAGCCGAAGGCACCCGCCGTCAGCAGGTTGGTGAGGAGGGCGGTCAACGCCAGGCCGGGCACCCCCCATCCGGCGGCGAGGAGGGTCAGCCCGAGCGCGACCTTCAGCAGATTCTTCGCGAAGGTCAGGGCGGCGGGGATCTCCATCCGCTCGAAGGCGTTGTAGATCGAATTCGCGGCGTCGCTGTAGCTGTCGGGCACGATCGAGAGGATGAGCAGGACGATCGCCAGGGTGCTGGCGGTGGAGAGGCCGACGCCTTGTCGGAAGGCGAGCGTGAAGAGGGTGACGAGCGGCACGGCGATGAGCCACAGCAAGAGCCGCAGCAGTGTGGTCAGCCCGAGGTACTCGCCCGCGAGGCGGCGGTCGCGCGCGACCTCGCGGGTCGCCAGCAGGCTGAGGCCGAAGTCGGAGAAGGTCTTGGCGTAGAGCCAGATCAACACGGCGAAGGCATATTCGCCATTGCCCGCTTTGCCGAGCGCGCGCAGCACGACCAGCGCGAAGCCGAAATCGACGGCCTTGTTGAGCAATTGGGTGGCGATCGGCGCGGCGCTGTTGCGGGCGATGCGCTGGATTGGGTTCATGGGCGGGGTGAACCCTCCCAACCCTCGCGTGCAGGGGAGGGTGGGGGCGTGAGTCGTGAGTCGTGAGTCGCGAGGGGGACGGACCCCTTCCCACCCCGCTCCGCTCTGCCCTTGCCGCTGCGGCGGCGACCCTCCCCGGCGCGGGGAGGGTGGGGCCGGGATGGGGCTGAGTGACGGGTGCGGGTGAAACGCGGCACGTTAGTAGCGGCGCTTGATTTGCCAGACGCGCCAGGTGGCCTCGATGGCGATCCGCGCGGACATTTTCGAGGTGCCGCGCGCGCGGTCCACGAAATGGATCGGCACTTCCTTCACGCGCAGGCCCGCTCGCTGGCAGGCATAGCTCATCTCTATTTGGAAGGTGTAGCCGCTGGAGCGGATGCGCTCCAGATCGATCGCGCGCAAGGCACTGGCGCGGAAGCACTTGAATCCGCCGGTCGGATCGTGCGTGCGCAGGCCGAGAATCAGGCGCGCGTAGATGCTGCCGCCCCGACTGAGGAGTTTGCGGCTGAAACTCCAGCGATCTTCGACGCTCCCGCCACGGATATAGCGGCTGCCGACAACGACATCGTAGTGCTCGACCCACCGCCTGAACTGATGCAGGATCTGCGGATCGTGCTGGAAATCGGCGTCCATCTCCACGATGTAGTCGGCACCCAAAGCGAGGGCGCGACCGAACCCGTCGATGTAGGCCGGGCCGAGGCCCAGCTTCTGCGGGCGGTGGGCGACGTGGATCGTGTCGGGGCGTTGCGCGCGCAGTTGCTCGGCGAGTTCGCCGGTGCCGTCGGGCGAATTGTCGTCGACGACCAGCAATTCCAGGCCGTCGATGCCGAGACCGAAGAGGGCTTCGACCATGATCGGCAGATTCTCGCGCTCATTATAGGTCGGGAGCACGACGATCATGCGCTTGCTGCCGTTCGCCGTCGCACCCGCTGTGCCGCCGATCTCCGCCTCCTCAGTCCTCACGCCGCCGCCGACCTCCGTATCGTCCGCCGTGTTCGTCGTGCCCGGCTGGGAAGATGCGCCGCTCGCACCAAGCCGGGTTAACGGTACTTTGTTGCCTCGGGCGGATCGGCAAGAATCGGTCACCGGATGAGCGGGAGCGTGGCGGTATGTACGCGCGCGTCACGCCACAATCGACCCCTACTGGCGCCCTGCTTTCACCCGCTTATCCCGAGGCAACAAACTACTATTAACCGAACAGTTTCCAGGCAATCAGCAGCATGATGGTCACGAACATCCAGACGATCATGCCGATGGCGATACCGCCGATAATCAAGGGCGAGCGCGGCCTGAGCGGCAATGGTCGCTCCTCAGGCGCAACGGCGGATTGTCCTTCGTCGGTCGTCACCGCTCATCCCTTCGGTGCGCGCCACCTGCGGCACCATTCCTGGTACCCTATGCACGGTCGCAGCCGACATGCTACCCCATCGCCTGATAGCGCGCAAGGACGTCGGCGGCGATAGTGGCTGGATCGAAATCGCGCACGCGCGTCAGGCCGCGCTCGCGCATACGGTGGCGCAGCGCCTCGTCGCGCAGGGTCTCCTCGATCGCGTCGGCCAACGCCGTCGGATCGTCGGGCGGGACGATCCGCGCCGCGCCGCCCGCGATCTCCGGCAGCGACGGGCGGTCGCTGATGACCGCCGGCGTGCCCGCACCCATCGCTTCGAGGAGGGGAATGCCGAAGCCTTCGTAGAATGAGGGTGTCACCAGCAGATCCGCGCAGGCATAGAGGGCAGGCAGGAGGGGATCTGGCGCGAAGTCGAGGAAGACGACGCTCGCGCCGAGACCGAGCGCGGCATGCTCCGCAAGGATCGGCTCGTAGAGCCAGCCGCGTTTCCCTGAGATGACCAGCCGGTGTGGCAGCCCGCGCCGACGTAGCAGCGCGAAGGCGCGCAACAGGCCGATGTGGTTCTTGCGCGGCTCCAGCGTCCCGACGCTGAGCAGGTAGGGCTCTTCCGGCACGCCGATCGCCGCGAGCAGGGGCCGCGCTGACTCGCGCTCGCCGGTGGAGAACGGTCGGAAACGCCCTTCCGCCGCCACGTAGACCACGGAGATACGCTCAGCGGCCACGCCGAGCAGGCGCTGCACGTCCCGGCTGGTCGCCTCGGAGTCGGCGAAGATATGGTCGGCCGAGCGTACGTTGCGCGGCACCGCCGCCTCCAGATAGGCGCGCAGATCGGGGTGCGCGTATTCGGGCACCACCAGGAAGGTGAGGTCGTGGATGGTGATGATCCGGCGCGCACGCCGGGTCGGCGGCGCGACGAAGTCCGGCGCGTGCAGGAGATCGAGCGGCCCGCTGAACGTCTCGAGCGGCACCGGCAATCGCAGCCGATGCCACCCGGCGGTCAGGAGGCGGGCGTTCAGTGGCAAGCGCCGCGCCCGGAAGTTGGCGGGGAAGGAGGAGGCGTGGTCGAGGCGGGGCAGCTCCGCCCCGCCCTCGCCGTGCGCGCGCGCCCAGAGTAGCGTGTAGTCGTTGTCGCGATCGAGCGCGGCGAGGGCGTGGGCGAGCGTGCGGGTATACCGCCCGACCCCGCTCCCCTGATAGACCCCGACCGTGTAGTCGATGCCGATCTTCATCGGGCCGGTCGGGCGGCGGGCGTGTTCCGCTGGCGACGGGTGTCGATCACCGGGTCAAGCATTGGGTCAAGCATGGGGCGGGCGCTCACTTCTTGCGACTGAAGATGTAGAGGATGGCCCCGAATACCACGATGCTCCAGTAGTTGATCACCCGGTTCAGGAGGGCGACCGCCCCGGCGGTGTTGGTGTCGAGGCCGAGACGGGTGAGGACCAGCACCATGCCGGCCTCGGTCACGCCCAGGCCCGCCGGGGTGAACGGCACGATGGTCAGCAGCGAGGCGACGAGCGCCACCATCAGCGCGCCGACCAGCGAGAGGGGTGCGCCGAGCGCGGAGGCGGTGAGGTAGAGGGTGAGACCTTCGATCCCCCAGCCGACGACCGAGAAGGCCAGGAGGAGCGGGCGGCGGCGACCGAGCGAGCCGACGATGCCGCTCTCGACCCCGCTGTAGATCTGGAAGAGGCGGGCCGGGAGGACGCGCTCGACCAGCGGGCGCAGTCGGGGCAGCGAGGCGAGGCCGAGCAGCCCGATGGCGGCGAGGGCACCGCCGCCGATCAGCGCCTGTTCGGCCTCGCGGGGCAGGCTGCCCCGGAACGCGAGGAGGATCGAGACGGCCATCAACCCGGCCAGCACGACGAGGTCGATCAAGCGCTCGGCCAGGATCGTCCCCATCGTCACCGTGAACGAGACCCCGGCGGTCCGTTTCAGCATGTAGCCCCGATAGGCGTCGCCGAGGCGCGCGACGGTGACACAATTGGCGAACCAGGAGAGGTAGAGGATCTCGCCGAGCCCGAACACGGAGGGCATCGGCACCCCGGCCTCACGACTGTAGCCGACATTGGCGAGCAGGACTTGCCAACGGAACGAGCGGACGGCGAAGGTGGTGTAGTAGATCGAGGCCGCCAGGAGGAGGATGGCCGCGTTGGCGCTGCGCATCCGGCCCCAGACCTCGCGGAAGTCGAGGTCGAAGCCGCGTTTGTAGAAGAAATAGAGCGCCGCGAATGCGATCACGAAGCCGATCAGCGTGCGCGGGTCGAGTATCCGCCGCCCGATCTCGGGCGGCGCTTCGTTGGCCTGGCTGTTCTCGATGGCCGCCGCGTCCCCTGTGGGTGTCGCCGTCGCCGCCTCGTCCACGGCTTCCGGTCGGTCGGTCGTCTGTTTCATCGCCCCTCGCTGCTGTGGCGTTGTTCGTCCCGGCACGATTGGGTCGGCTTGGGCGTTGCCGCGTCGCCCGACCACGCGCGGCGTTGGGTGACGATGCTCAGGAGTGCCCAGATCGTGCTGAGCTGGACCCCCAGGCTCAGGACGTGGAGATTCTCGAAGATATTGTGGATCGCCACGGTCGTCACCGTGCCGAGGCTGGCGATCACCAGCGCCCGCGCGAAGGGATCGCCGCCCGGTTGGCTGGTGCGGCGCAGGGCGTCGAGGCCGACGATCGCGATGGTCGCCAGGAGGAGGAGGTACGTGCCGAGCCCGACGATCCCGGCTTCCGCCGCCACATGGATATAGTAGTTGTGCGCGTGGCCCTGCGAGAAGAGGAAGGTCGGGCTGATATTGAACTCGCTGTAGCGCGGATTGAAGTTGCCCAGCCCCACGCCGAGCCAGGGATACCGCCCGAACATGTTCAGCCCGGCGTTCCAGTGGGCCAGCCGTTCGACGACCGCGAAGTTCTCGGCGGTGATGTAGGCGGTCCGCACGTCCGGCGCGGCGGCGTTGCCGAGGATACTGCTGAGACGTTCGCGCACATTGGCGGGGAGGAGGGCCACGCCGCCGAGGAGCCCCAGGATGCCGCCGCCGAGGACCAGCGTGGCGGCGATACCGCGCGCGCGCGGGCTGGCGAGGAGGATTATCACGCCGAGCGCGCCGGCGGTCCCGAGCCAGGCCCCGCGCGAGAAGGAGGCCAGGAGCGCCGTGCCGATCAGGCCCGCTGCGCCGATCGCCGCGACCGGGACGAGTCGGGCCAGCAGCGCGCCGTGGCGCGGTCGCCGTCGCCAGAGCCAGGCGGCCAGGACGATCGCCGGTGGCAGCAGCATCTCCAGATAGCCGGCGTAGGAGTTCGGTCGCCCGAAGGTGCCGTAGGCGCGGGAGAATTGGCCGCCGATGGCGAAGCTGGCCGGCCCGACCCCGGTGGTGTACTGGAAGAGGCCGATCGTGGCCTCGCCCGCCCCGGCGATGAGGAGCGCGGCCAGTGCGCCCAGGACGTGGCGGCGGGTGCGGAGGAGGTCGAGGGCCAGGAAGTAGACAATCAGCGCCTTGGCCCATTGGAAGAGGGCCGCCACGCCTGGGGCCAACTCCCGTGCCACGATCAGCGAGAGGGCGAGGCCGCCGACGAAGATCGCGAAAACGGGGCCGATCGCGCTGCGCGGCAGCGGCGAACCGGGGGTCGTCGCGCGGTGGGCCAGCCAGGCGACGCAGGTGAGCCCGAAGAGCGCGTTGGTGAGAGTGAATTCGCCGCGCGCGCCGATGTCCTGCAACGGGATCGAGAGGAGCAGGAGGTAGAAGCCCCGGCGTGGTTGCGCGACGATCGCCGCCGTCGCGGTCGCCCCCGCGACGAGGGCGGCGCCGAGCAGCGGCGGCAGGGCGACCAGCAGCGCCGCGATTACAACGATCGCGCCGACCGTCGCGCTGGCGGCGAGGTCCGGTCGCCGACGGGGGGCGAGTCTACTGATCTGCATGGACCGGGCGGGCGAGTTCTTGACGGAACGCGGCGACCAGCCGGTGCAGGCCTTCATCCAGGCCGACGCGCGGCTGCCACCCCAGGACACGGCGGGCCTTCGCGATGTCGGGGCAGCGGCGGGTCGGATCGTCGGCCGGCATCGCGCGGTAGTCGAAGGCGAGTTCGACGCCGCACACGTCCATGACCGCGTGCGCGAGATCGAGCATGGTCCGCTCGTCGGGATTCCCGAGATTGAACACTTCTCCCGCCAGCCCATCGACCTCCATCGTGGCCACGATGCCGCGCACGAGGTCGGAAACATGGCAGAGCGAGCGTGTCTGGCTGCCGTCGCCGTAGATCGTCAGCGGCTGGCCGCGCAACGCCTGCGCCGCGAAGTTCACCACCGCGCGGCCATCTTCCGGGTCCATCCGCTCGCCGTAGGTGTTGAAGATGCGGATCAGCCGCCCATCGACGCCGTGATGTCGCCAGTAGGCCGACACCAGGGTCTCGCCGAAGCGCTTCGCCTCGTCGTACACGGCGCGTGGGCCGGTGGTGCTGACATTGCCGCGATAGTCCTCGGTCTGCGGATGGACGAGGGGATCGCCGTAGATCTCGGAGGTCGAGGCGAACAGCAGGCGCGCGCCATCGCGCCGCGCCCGTTCCAGCAACAACTGCGTGCCGACGGTGTTGGCGGCGGCGGTCTCCAGGGGCAGTTGCATGTAGCTGCGCGGGCTGGTCGCGTTGGGCGAGGCGGGGCTCGCGAGATGGTAGATCCGTGCGACGGGTGGGATCTCGTCCGGCAGTGGGCCGGTGATGTCGGCGACGACCAAGTGGAAGCGCGGCTCGTCGCGCAGATGCGCCACGTTAGCGCGGCGTCCGGTCGCGAAGTTGTCGATCGCCCAGACCTCGTGATCGTCGGCCAGGAGGGCGTCGCAGAGGTGCGAGCCGATGAAGCCGCCCCCGCCAGCCACCAGAATGCGCATGCTCAACCTTCCGCTCCTGTCCCGGTCGAGAGCCGTCGCCTGCTCCCGCGTGCCCGCCCGCGCCGGGGCGGTGCGGGCGGGGCTGTCTCCGTCACGGACTGTGCGACAGCGACATCTTCGGTGGCGATGCTTAACAGCGCGAGGAGCAACCACCAGATGAAGGCCAGATCGATCAGGAAATAGAAATTATCCACCAGACCGTGCGTGAGCGCTGCGGCGCAGGCGAGCGCTGCGGCGAGCAGGAGTCGCCGCGATTCGCCCTGAGCCGTGTGCCAGGCGCGCGCGACACCAAGGCCGAGGCTGGTGAGTGTCCAGACGAGCCAGGCGAAGCCCATTATACCCAGGCGGACCCAGAAGTCGAGCAGCAGATTGTGCGGGTGCGAGGTGTAGCGCTCGCCCCAGGCGGCGGGATTGATATACCGTGGGGCGTATTGGGTCAGGAATTGATCGAGCCCGACGCCGAACGCGGGATGATCTCGGAGCATCGCCACGGTCGAACCCCAGATCATCCGCCGCAAGCCGAGGCTTTCCCCGCCCTCGCGAAAGACGTTCAAGCCCGCGCCGGCCAGGGCGAGCAGCGCCACCCCGATCACACCTGCCAGAAGGAGGCCCGGCGCGGCGCGGCGCAGGCCGAACGCGAGGCCGAGCAGGGCGACGCCGACCGCCAGCCCGAGCCAGGCCCCGCGCGAGAAGGTCAGCGCGAGCGCGAGCAGCAGCAAGGGGGTCGCGACGAGGAGCGGGCGGGCGCGGCGCGGCGCGGGGGCCAGGGCCAACAGGGCGATCGCGAAGGTGGCGGCGCGCAGCAGGTAGAGGGCGAGGGCATTCGGGTGATCGTAGGGGCCGAGCGCCCGCCGCACCCCCTCGACCGCGACGACGCCCTGCCCGGTGAGAACCTGACCGATCGCCAGCAGGCTGACGAGCGCCGCGCCGCCGATGAAGGCGGCGATCGCGCTGGTGCGGCGCTCGCGATCGCGCAGCCAGAGCCGCGCCAGGAAGAAGAAAAGGACCGGCTCGATCACGATCGTGCGGTACTCGCGCAGGCTCTCGCGCAGGTGGGCGGGGTCGGCGACGGTGAGGAGGGAGACGGCACCGAGCGCGGCCAGCGCCGCCGCCTGGAGGCCGAACGGGGTGCCGAGCACTTTCCTGGCCTCGTCCCACAGGTCGAGCAAGGTTGCCGCGCCGAGGCCCTGGCGTGCCTCGCGCCGCCAGCGCAGCAGCAGATGCAGGCCGCTCGTCGCCAGCGCGATCAGCAGCAGCAGTTCGATCACCGGGAAGTCCGGGCCGAGGAGGTCCTTGGGCCGGTAGGCGAATGGGGCGGTCAGCGGGATGAGCGCCGTGGTCAGGCCCGGTTGGTTGAACGCGACCACGATGTAGGCGCAGAGCGCCAGGAGGGTCAGCGGCGGCCAGGGCGAGGCCAGCAGCAGCAGCACGAGGGTACACGCCAGCGCGCGTTGTCGCCCCACCCGCGCCAGCAGACGGACCGTGCCACCGCGCGCGCCGGACAGGGTCGCGCGCAGGACGCCGCGCAGCCGTGCGCTCGCGGTGTCGCGGTCGGTGGGGTCGCCGGGCGGCACCGGCGCGTTTGTCGCCGACGATGGTGGGGCTGTCGGCGCCGCGACCGGGGCGTCCTGCGGCCCTGCCTGTCGGGCGCGCTCGCGCCCCCGTTCGCGACTATTCACGGGTGTTCCACCAGGCCCGATGACGCGGTTGACCGTTCGCCTCGCTCGCGTGCGGCAGCCAGCCGAGCGCGAGCAGCACGCTCCGCAGCGCCACCAGGATCGCGGCGAAAACGCCGATCAGCCCGGCGGCGAAGAGGAGCCCGGTCGGCCAGTCGAAGGGCCGCCGCCGACCGACCGCGATGCCGGTCATGGCGACCGGCCCGGACCCGCCGTAGCGCAGTTCCAACAGGTGTTGTCCGTCGTCCAGGTCGGAGGCCAGGGGGAGAGTGGTGTCGTGGGCGTTCGTCTGGCCGTCGCGCAGCAGCAGGTACGAGCCGTTCTCGTCGCGCTCGAGGCCCGCCACCGCTCGCCCGTCGATCGTCGCGTACATCCGGCCTTCGTTCCCCCCGGCGCGCGCGAGGAGGCGCAGATCGGTCCCCTGGAAGGCGATGCGTACGGTCGCGCCGTCGGTGTTGGTCACGCGGTAGGTTTGGCCCCCGAGGGTCTGGTCGCGCCACTGGCCCTGCCAGACGAACCGCTTGTCCCGGACCGGCAGGAGGCCACTGGCCGCGATGCGCTGCGCCGCCGACCAATCGCGCAGGGCGACGTAGGCCGGGCGGGGGGCGAAGTCGTGATCGACGACCTCGAAGTAGCGGGCCGGGTCATTGGGGCGCTCCGTTGGCGGCTCGACCCAGCGGAAGCCCCAGACGAAGATCGTGCCGACCCAGGGCCATTCGCGGCGAGCGCGTTCCAGTCCCTCGACTGTCCACCGCGCCTGGGTCTCCTCGTCGGCCGACGGCCCCCAATAGTTGCTGTAGATGGCCTTGCGCTCCTCGGGGACCGCGATCCAGCCGTACTCCGAGAGCCATACGGGCTTCGCCGCGTCGCCATTGCGGACCATGATGTCGCGCACGAGCAGCGTCCGCGAGAAGTTGTAGCGGTCGGTGCCGACGCGCCGGTCCTCGGGCGAATTGCCGAGCCCGTACCCCATCACCGAGAGGATGTCGAACGAGTCCTGCGCGCCGTGATCATAAAGCCCCTGGATGAAAGTCAGTTCGCTCATGTTGTTGGTCACCGGATCGTCGGTGGTCTGCGCGAGCCCGGCGGTGACGATCAGCGCGGCGGGGTTGACCGCTTTCACGCGGTCGGCGGTGCGCTTGAGGAGCAGCCCGTACTGTTGCGGGCTGATCGGCTTGCCCCCCCATTCGCCGGTCAGATTCGGCTCGTTCCAGACCTGAAAATGGCCGATCCGGCCCTTGTACCGGGCCGCGACGGTCGCGACGAAATTGGCGTAGTTGTTGAAGTCCTGCGGCGGGCCCTTGTCCCAGCGCGCGAAGTCGTCCGTTGGCGGTCGCGCCCACCGGGGGATGGTGTCCACGCGCGCCATGACGCCGATGCCCGCCTGGGTGAGCTGATCGACGATGAAGTCGTATTTCGCCCAGGTGTCCTGCTTCGTTTTCACGTCGCGGTAGTCGCCCGGCACCTCCGGCTCGATCTCGGCCCACGGGAAGCTCTGGCGAACGATGGTGACGCCCCCGTCCTTGAGCAGCTGCACCGATTTGACGACATTCTGGCGGTCGGCCTCTTTCTCCAGGAAGACGTTCATCCCGAGCGTCAGGCCGCCTCCGGCGATCGGTGGGGAGCCGTAGACGATCCCGCGATTGAGGAAACCGTCGAGTCCCGCGCCGGTGAGGAGCAGGCTGGTGGAGAGGAGGAGGAGGACCAGCGCCCCCGCGAGGCGCGAAGCGCGTGTGCGCCGCGAGCGTGGTGTCCGGGGCCAGGCGTGCGGGCGCGGCGGTGCCGCAATCCTGCTGGTGGTGACCGCGACCGACGTGCGTTGGCGCGATGACAGCGACCCCGGATTGGGCGCTTCGCGCGATGAGCGGCTCATGTCGCCTCGCGCAGGGGCCGCAGACGACCGAGCGCGCGCACGACGCCGACAACCACGGTCGCGGCCAGGAGGGCGGTGAGCAGCGAGACGAGCAGGAAGACGGCCGATGAGCGCGAGTAGGCGACGTCGACCGCCGTGATGGTGATGCTGCCATTCGTGCCGTCGCCGTTGGGGAGGGACGTGAGGGTCACTTCGTGTTCGCGTGCCGCCGCGAGCGGGTCGAGGCCGGAGACAACGGTGAAGGTCTCGGCCGCGACGCTCGGCGCGCGCAAGTCGATATAGCGTCGCCCCTTGTCGTCCCGCGACAACGCCTGCACCGCATCGGTCGAGCCGTCAACTTGGACCCCGAGTCGGCCGCCGTCGGGGCCTTTCAGCGCATCCAAGGTCAGCACGTTCCCCTGGAAGGTGATCTTCACCGTGTCGCCCGGTCGGTCGCTGCGAATCTTGACGGCGGTCGTGGCGTCCGGGCGCAGCGTTTTCCAGCGGCCTTTCGCGGCGAGGGACGGCGACAGCGCGCTATAGCGTCCGGGGAGCGCGAGGCGTTGGAGGTCGGTGGCTCGCGCGACCTCGCGATAGACCGGTTGGGTGGTGAACTCGGGATCGACCATGCGGAAATAGTGCTCGCCCTCGGTGAGCGGCACATCGCCAACCTGCCGGAAGTACCAGATGTTGACGACCCCGAGCCAGGGCCAGTGCTCACGCATGAAACGGATCCCCTCGACCGTGTAGGCGGCCTGTTGCTCCGGCGTGACGCGTCGCCACTGCACCTTCTCCGGGGGGAAATCGGCCGGGGCGGCGTTCCAGGCGTACTCGTTGAGCCAGACCGGCTTCGCGGTATCCCCGTTCCGCTCCATGATCTGCCGCAACAGTTCGATGCGCCGCAGATTCAGCACCTGCGGGTCGGGGGGGGCGGTGGGTGGCAGGTTGAAGCCGTAGCCGTTCGCCATCATGATGTCGAAGCTGTTGGCGAAACCGGCGTCGTAGAGCTGTTGGAGGAAGGTGAGATCGTTCAGGCCGCGATCGCCCTGTTCGAGTGTTTGGGCGAGCGGTGCGCTCAGGATCACGATGTCGGGGTCGATCGCCTTCGCCTTCGCGTGAACCTTGCGCAACATGGTGGCGTAGCCGACCGGATCGAGCGTGCCGCCCCACTCCTGCTTCAGATTCGGCTCGTTCCAGATTTGCAAATATTGGACCCGCCCCTTGTAGTGCGTGACGAATTGCGCCACGAAGTCGGCGAAGCGGTCGTAGTCGCTCGGCGGGGTCTGCTGGGTCGTGTTCGGGCCGCGCGCCCAGTCGGGGGTGTTGTCGAGGCGGGCGATGACCCGCACGCCGTGCTTCTCCGCCAATTCAACGATGCGATCGTATTTGGCCCAGCTATCCTGGTTGTACTTGTCGTCCCAGAAGCGGCCCGGCTTCGGCTCGATCTCCGACCAGGGGAATTGCTGCTTCATCCACCCCAGCCCAGCCTCGGACATATACTGGACCGTTTTCTCGCGTTTCCAATCCTCGACCTCTTTCGAGAGGAAGGTGTTGGCCCCGTATGGGTTGACGTCGGTGTAGGGGAAGGTGGAGAGGCGGGCTTCGGCGCGTTGCGGGGCCTGTTGCGGCGCGAACGGCCCGAAGATGCTGAGATTGGCGAGCTGGAGGACGGCGACCAGGCACAGGGAGACGCCATAACGCCGGAGTGGCCGTCGCGGGCGCGTGGACATCTGCTGCGCTGTGCCCTGCACCTTCACTCCATCGCGACCATCGACCATTGTTGCGGCGGCGTTGTGGCGGCGTTGTGGCGGCGTTTCGTCGCGTCTCGCTTGTCGGAGGTCGCGCCGAAGGTGGCACCACGTATCCCCCTGCCAGCGCCGTTGGGCGGGAGTATAGCACCAATATCGGGCGGGGTTCGTACAGGCAACCCGCCATGGCGACACGCTCCGGGCGATACGGGTACAACGTGTGGGTGGGGTAGAGGTTACAGCTCGCGTGCTGGCGCGGCGCTGGCGGGGCGGGCGGTGGTCGTGTCGCGCGCCGCCGCGACGGGCCGGGCCGCATGTCCGGACCGTTGTGTCCTGCTGGTTGAGCGCGTCGCCTTGACGTCGGACGGCGATCTTGCTAAGGTAGTGTCAACAATCGAAGACTTGCCGCGGGGGCCTGGGGTAGCCGGGCTGAGAGGGTGGCCGAATCCGCCACCGACCGTCGAACCTGATCCGGTTAATACCGGCGGAGGGATGCGCGCCGAGTGCGACGACTGATTCGCATACTCGGGAGATCGGAGGCGCGTCCTCCGATCTCCTTTTTTTGTTGCGTTGCGGCGGGCGTGGCCCCGAACGGAGGCGTATGCCGATGGATATACAGGGAAGTGGCGTGGTCGCGAGATGCGCGGGTCATGACGACTGGGTCGAGCGGATCGATCGCTGGATCGACGCGCGCGAGGCCGAGTTACTGGCCCATGTCGGTGCCCTCGTGGCCTTCCCCACGCTCAGCCCGCCCGGTCGCAACACGGCAGACGCGCAAGCGTATGTCGCCGCTTGGCTGACCAGGCTCGGCTGTGCCGTGGAGTCGTTCGAGGTTTATCCCGGTGATCCGAATGTTGTCGGGCGCTTGACCGGTGCTGGCGGGGCGTCGGCACGCACGCTCCTCTTCAACGGCCATATCGATGTCGCGGCGGTCGCGGACGAAGGCTGGCGATCGGACCCCTTCACGGCGATGGCGCGCGACGGGCGGCTCTATGGCCGGGGCGTCTGCGATATGAAGGGTGGCTTTGCGGCGGCGATCTTCGCGCTGGAAGCGATCGTGGCGTGTGGGGTGCGCCCGTGCGGTGACCTGCTGATCGAGTCGGTGTGCGGTGAGGAATCGGGCGAGTGGGGGACGGTGGCCTGCAACGAGCGCGGCTATCGGGCCGATCTGGCGATCGTCCCCGAGCCGACCGGTCTGCGACCGTGCGGCCAGGGGGGCGTCATCACCGGGTGGATCACGATCCAGAGCCCGCAGACCCTCCACGACGGCGTCCGCGCGCGCACGATCCACGCGGGCGGGGGGCTGAGCGGCGCGAACGCGATCGAGAAGATGACGAAGCTGATCGCCGCGCTCAACGATTTGGAACGTCATTGGGCGGTCACGAAAACATCGCCCGGCTTCGCGCCGGGGGCGACGACCATTAATCCCGCTGTGATCGAGGGCGGACGGCATCCGGCGTTCATGGCCGACCGCTGCGCGCTCTGGATCACGGTCCACTTCTACCCCGAGGAGCGCTGGCAAGGGGTTGTCGCCGAGATCGAGGAGCATCTGCGCCGCGCAGCCGCCGCCGACCTCTGGTTGCGTGAACACCCGCCGACGTTCCGTTGGGGCGGGCGCTCCATGATCGAGGAGCGCGGCGAGATCTTCCCCGCCGTCCCGTTGCCCGGCGATTCCCCCGGACTCGTCGCCCTGGCTGCGGCCCATGCCGCTGTCTGTGGCGTACCGACCACACCGGCGATGTGGCCGTCCGTCTCCGACGCCGGGTGGCTCGCCCTTGCCGACCAGCCGACGCTGATTTACGGTCCGGGCGAACTGGAGCAGGCCCACACGACCAATGAGTCGATCGCGACCGCCGATCTCGTCGTCGCCGCGCGGGTCTATGCGCGCCTGATCGCCGATTGGTGTGGACTGGAGGCGGGATGAGCGCGACCGCGTTGGCGATTCGGGGGGTGACGAAAGGGTTCGCCGGGGCTGGGGGTGCGGTCGCGGCGCTCGCCGGTATCGAGTTGGTCGCCGAGCCGGGCGAATTCGTCACGCTGATCGGCCCGAGCGGGTGCGGCAAGAGTACCCTCTTCAACCTGATCGCCGGCCTGGACGAGCCGGATAGCGGGACGATCGCGCTGGATGGGCAGGCGACCGGGCGGCGTCTGGGACGGGTGGCCTACATGCCGCAGCGAGATTTGCTGCTGCCCTGGCGTACGATCCTCGACAACGCCATCCTGCCGCTGGAGTTGCGCGGCGTGCCTCGCGCCGCAGCGCGGCAGCGCGCCCTGGCGCTGCTCCCGCAGTTCGGGCTCAACGGTTTCGAGCGCGCCTATCCGCACACCCTCTCCGGCGGCATGCGCGCGCGCGCGGCGTTCTTGCGGACCGTGCTGGCCGATGGCGCGCTCCTCCTCCTCGACGAGCCGTTCGGCGCGCTCGACGCGCTCACGCGCGGGCAGATGCAGGAGTGGTTGCTCGACGTCTGGGCGCGCGAGCGGCGCACGACCCTCTTCATCACCCACGATGTGGACGAGGCCATCTTCCTGGCCGATCGCGTCTACGTGATGACCCCCCGCCCCGGACGGATCGCGTTCACCACGTCCGTGCCGTTGCCGCGTCCGCGCACGCCGGAAATGCTGGTCGCGCCCGCCTTCATCGCGCTGAAAGCGGCCCTGCTGGCGACATTACGCGCGGGCGGGGCCCTGCAGAGCGCGCCCGCAGCGGTCGCGGAGCCCGGCGCGGATGTGCGGGCGACCGCGACCGCCGGGCATGGTCGCATTGCCGGGGAGGTGCCGCGATGATCGGCGTGATCGCGCGGCGCTGGCTGCCGCCGCTGTTGTTGCTGGCGGCCCTGGTCGGCTGCTGGGAGATCGCCGCGCGCCTGGATGCGGAGCGCGCCTGGCTGCTGCCGCCGCCGAGCGCGATACCGGGGGCCGTGGCGGCGGATGCGGGGGATCTGGTGCGGCACACGCTGGTCACCTTGCAAGAAGTGCTCGTAGGGCTGACCGTCGCCACCATTGTCGGCGTGCTGACCGCCGTGGCGATCGCCTTCTTCCCGCTCCTCGAACGGGCGTTATACCCGCTGGTGGTCGCCAGCCAGACGGTGCCGATCCCGGTCCTGTCGCCGCTGCTGATCATCTTTTTCGGCTATGGCCTGCTGCCGAAAATCCTGATCGTGACGCTCGTCTGCTTCTTCCCGATCGTCGTGAACACCGTGGACGGGTTGCATGGGGTCGAGCGCGAAACCGTCGATCTGCTGCGCACGTTCGGGGCGGGTCGCTGGCAGATTTTCCGGGCGGTGCGCTGGCCGACCGCCCTGCCCTTCTTCTTCTCCGGCCTGCGGGTGGCGGCGGCCGTCAGCGTGATCGGCGCGGTCTTCGGCGAGCTGATCGGGGCGACCGCCGGGCTTGGCTACTATATTCGCCACGAGACGCCGCTGTTCCACACCGCCGAGGTCTACGGGGCGACGTTGATCCTGATGCTGCTCGGGATCGCGCTTTTCCTGGTGGTGCGCGGCGCGGAATGGGCGCTGCTGCCGTGGCGGCGCGGGCACGGAGGTGGTGATCGCGCCTGAGCGGCGCGGCAACGGGCATCGCGATAGGGATGGGTCTTGGTGGGGATAGGGGCGGCGCTGCGAAGCAGGTATGGGGTAAGGGGGTCGATAGTGGGGGAACTGATGATGGGCGCTGTGCGAACGGGTCGGCGGGCGACGATCGCGCTGGTGATACTCGGGCTCGTGCTGGCCGGGTGCGGCGGCACGGGGAGCGCGCTCCCGAAAGGGAGTAACGGACTGACGAAAGTATCACTCGTCCTCGATTGGTACCCCTGGGCGAACCACACCGGGCTCTATGTCGCGCAAGCGAAGGGGTATTTCAAGGAGGAAGGCCTGGAGGTGGACATCCACCCGCCGAGCAACCCCGAGGACATCCTGAAGGTGGTCGCGACCGGGACCGACAATTTCGGCATCAGCTACCAGACCGATGTGCTGACCGCACGGGCCGCGAATGTGCCGGTGAAGTCGCTGGCCGCGATCGTACAGCACCCGCTCAACACGGTGATGAGCCTGCGGAGCGCGGGCATCACCCGACCGAAGCAGTTGGAAGGCAAGAAAGTCGGTGCGTCGGGGGTTCCTTCGGACATGCCGCTGTTGCGGACGATGATGGAGGCCGATGGTGGGAGTATCGACAAGGTCGAGATCGTGACCGTCGGCTTCGATCTCGTCCCTGCGCTGCTGGGGAAGAAGGTCGATGCGGTGATCGGGGCCTACGAGGTCCACGAGGCGACCGTCGCCGAGTTGCAGGGGCAGCCGGTGCAGGCGATGAAGGTGCAGGACTGGGGGGTGCCGGACTATTACGAGTTGATACTCGTCACTAGCGACGCGATGATCAAGCAGAATCCCGAGGTCGTGCGGAAGTTCATGCGCGCCGTCTCGAAGGGGTATCGCGAGGCGGGGGCGAACCAGCCCGCCGCGATCGACGCGCTGCTCGCCGCGTTCAAGGACGCCGACCGCAAGGTGGAGGAGCCGGGGCTGGCGCGTCTCGTCCCGCTGTGGAATGACGGCGTCCCGCAGTTCGGCACGCAGACCACCGCGCGCTGGCAGCAATACGCCGATTGGCTGCGCGCCCGGCAACTGCTCGATAAGGAGATCAAGGTGGCGGATTGCTTCACCACCGACTTCCTGCCAAAGTAGGGGGTGGGGACCTCGCCCTGGCGTCGTGGCGATCGGTGGGTGCTCCTCACCCCGGCGTCGCTGCGGCTCGCCACGGCCGCCCAGGGGGCACCCGCCCATCCGAGGAGCGGGGAAGGGAGGCAGCCCGACATTGTGTTGGCGAAGCTCAGCAATGCGCCGCCAGGGCGGAGCGCTACCGGACGCGTGGTGGGTCGACCGAGGGGCGATACGCACAGGAGCGCGACGGGGTATGGTGGGGGTGGCGCGATGAAGTGCAAGGCGCTGACGATCGCCGGGTCCGATTCCGGCGGTGGCGCGGGTATCCAGGCCGATCTGAAAACGTTCGCGGCGCTCGGGGTCTACGGCAGCAGCGTGATCACCGCCATCACCGCGCAGAACACGGTCGCGGTCACGGCGGTCCACGAAGTCCCGGTCGCGATCGTTGCCGCGCAGCTCGACGCGGTGCTCGGCGACATCGGTGCCGACGCCGCGAAGACCGGGATGCTGTCGAGCGCGCCGATCGTCGCCGCCGTGGCGGCTGCGGTGCGACGCCACGGACTCACGCGGTTGGTGGTCGATCCGGTGATGATCGCGAAGAGCGGTGATCGGCTGCTGCGCGAGGATGCGGTCGCCGCCCTGCGCGCGGAACTGCTGCCGCTGGCGTTGGTGGTCACGCCGAATATCCCCGAGGCCGAGACGCTGGCCGGGATGGCGATCGTCACGGACGAGGATCGCCGCGAGGCCGCGCGGCGAATCGCCGCGTTCGGCCCGCGCTATGTTGTCATCAAAGGGGGGCATGGCGCGGGCGATCCGATCGACCTCCTCTACGACGGCGCAGCGTTCATCGCGATCGGGTCCGGCCCCCGGATCGATACGCCGAATACGCACGGGACCGGTTGCACGTTCGCGGCGGCGATCACCGCCGGGCTGGCGCGCGGCGACGACGTGGAGGTGGCGGTGCGCCAAGCGAAGGAATACCTCACGGCGGCGTTGCGAGCGTCTTACAGCGTTGGTGCGGGACACTCGCCGGTGCATCATTTCCACGCGTGGTGGGGAGAGGCGTGATCGGGGGGCGTGACGGGGGGAGACGGTCGCCGATTGGCGGGTGTGGCACCGGCCAACCGTGAGGCGCGGTGGGGAGGAGGGGGAGATGGAGCGGGGTGCGGTGGCGCTCTTCGTCGGCCTGGCGTGTGGGGGCGTGATCCTGGGCGCGCTGATCGGCGAAGTGGTGCTCGGGCGGGGGAGTGGCCTCGTTGTCGCGCCGGTGGCGGGCATCGTCGGGCTGGCGCTCGCCTGGATGCTCCGGGCGAGTCGGCCGACCGGGGGGCGATAGGCGCGGATGAGCGCACGGTGGGGAATGGGCCGGATGAAGCGATAAGGAGCGATGAACGATGATCGAGCAACAGGATGCCGCGCAGTTGGGCGTCGCGGAGACCGGGACGGAGCTGCTGACCATCGCGGGCAAGACGTTTCGCTCGCGGCTGATGCTCGGCACGGGCAAGTATCGCACCAGTGCCGAGATGCTGGCCGCGTTCGCGGCGGCCGATGTGGAGATCATCACCGTGGCGCTGCGCCGGATCGACTTCGACGATCCGGCCAGCCGCTCGGTGCTGGAGGATGTGGACTGGCGGAAGTACACCATCTTGCCCAATACCGCCGGGTGCGCGACCGCCGAGGAGGCGATCCGGATCGCGCACATGGCGCGGGCGATGGAGTTGTCCGATTGGATCAAGCTCGAGGTCATTCCCGACCCGAAGTACCTGTTGCCCGACCCGATCGGCACGCTACGCGCGGCCGAGCAGTTGGTGAAGGAGGGGTTCGTCGTCCTGCCCTACATCAATGCCGACCCGGTCCTCGCGCGGCACTTGCAGGAGGTCGGCTGCGCCACGGTGATGCCGCTGGCCTCGCCGATCGGCTCCGGGCAGGGCATTCCCAATAGCCGTAACATCGAGATCATCATCGAGCAGGCGACGGTGCCGGTCGTGGTCGATGCCGGGATCGGGGCACCTTCGGACGCCGCCCTGGCGATGGAGTTGGGCGCGAGCGCCTGCCTGGTCAACTCCGCCGTCGCCCTGGCGCGGGACCCGGCGGCGATGGGTCGGGCGATTGCGCTGGGTGTACAGGCCGGCCGACTCGCCTACAGGGCCGGGCGCATGCCGAAGAAAGCCTATGCCTCGGCCAGCAGCCCGCTCGCGGGCGTGGTGCGCTGATACAAGGGCGCGGACGAGCATCGCCCGTTGCGCGCGTCGCTCGCGCGATGTCGCGTGTGGTGTGCCGGGTGGTGTGTGCCGGGCGTAGTGTGCCGGGTGTGGTGAGGAGGATGGATGCGGCGTGGGATGAAACTGGGCCTCTATCTGGTGACCGATGAGCGGCTGTCGCGCGGGCGGCAGACCGCTGAGATCGTGCGCGCGGCGATCCGGGGCGGGGTCGATGCGGTCCAACTGCGCGGCAAGGATCTGCCCATGTCCGAGCAGGTGGCGATCGGGCGGGCGCTCCGCCAGATCACGCGCGAGGCGGGCGTCCTTTTCATCGTGAATGATCGCGCCGACCTCGCCGTGGCGCTCGACGCCGATGGGGTCCATGTGGGCCAGGACGATCTCCCCGCCGACCTCGCGCGCTTGGTGGTCGGGCCGGGGCGGATCGTCGGGGTATCGGCGGCGACGATCCCCGAGGCGCTCGCGGCGCGGGACGCCGGGGCCGACTATCTCGGCGTCGGCGCGATCTTCGGCACGGCCACTAAGTCGGACGCGGGCGAACCGACCGGACCCGCGCTGCTCGGCACGATCGCCGGGGCGGTCGCGCTGCCGCTGGTGGGGATTGGCGGGATCAACGCGTCGAATGCCGCCGAGGTGATCGCGGCGGGGGCGAGCGGCGTCGCGGTCGTCAGCGCGATCGTCGCGGCGGATGATCCGGAAGAGGCCGCGCGCGCGCTGAAACGCCTGATCGGCGGGGCGGGTCGGCGATGAGGACTGCGGATGGCTGACCTCCCGGACTTCTCGGCGAGTGTGCATGGCGCATGTCGGCCCGCAGTGCCACGGCTGCACCTGATCACGAACCGGCAGTTGTGCGCCGATCGTGCGCAGGAGGCGATCGTCGCCGAAGCGGCACGGGGTGGCCTTGGGGCGGTGCAGTTGCGCGAGAAGGATCTGACACCTCGTGCGCTGCTGGACGAGGCCGAACGGCTGAAGTGGGTGATCGGTGCGACGCCACTGATCGTGAACGGTGCGGCCGAGATCGCGCGCGCGGTGGACGCGGTGGGGGTCCATTTGCCCGGCGCGGCGGGTTCGGTCGCCACCGCCCGCGCCGTGATCGGCGCTACGGCGCTGATCGGGCGATCGATCCACAGCCTGGAAGGCGCGCTCGACGCCGAGGCCGAAGGGGCCGACTACGTCATGCTGGGGACGATCTTCGCCACGGCGAGCAAGCCAGGGCGCGCGCCGGCCGGTCTGTCGCTGGTGACATTGGTGGCCGGGGCGATCCGCATCCCTGTCATCGCCATCGGCGGGATCGACGAGGGGAACGTCGCCGCGACTCTCGCCGCCGGGGCCTGGGGGGTGGCGGTGATGTCGGGCATCTTGCGCGCCGCCGCGCCGACGATCGCGGTGGCGCGGCTGCGGGCGATCATCGAGGAGGGTGCGCTATGACCGCGACGACGATGCTTGTGACGATCAATGGCCGCGAGGAAATCGTGCCGGAAGCGTTGACGATCGCGCAATTGCTGGAGCGCCGGGGTATCCATACCACGATGGTGGCGGTCGAGCACAATGGCCGGATTCTCCGGCGCACCGAGTTCGCGGCGACGGCGATCACGGCGGGGGACAAACTGGAGATCGTCCATTTCGTCGGGGGTGGTTGAGCGGCGATACGGGCTGGGGAAGAGCGGAGGGGGCGGCGCTGTGATGCGCCGCCCCCTCCGCTCTTCGATAATCGCGATATGCCAGCCGCTGCGCTTAGAATGGCCTCCCGGCGGCTGGTGGACCTTGGACCCCGGCCATGTAGGGGTTGCGGTCGAGCGAGAAGAAGCTGCCGAGCCAGGCCAGCGCGGTGCCGATCAGTACGGTACCGATGAGGCCGACGAAGAGCCCGCCGACGATGTGAAAGATGCCTCCCAGCAGCGTGTAGGAGTTGATCAGGACATCGAAGAGATTACCGACCAGTCCGGCCACGACGACCGCGATCGTCAATGGTACGGCGATCCCGATCCCGATCCAGAGGGCGAGCAGCGGCTTCGATTGCCCACCGGGGAGATTCGGTATTTGTGGTGTGACCAGGTAGCCGATCCCGAAGGCGATGGCGAGCAGCCCGATCACATTGACGCAGACGAACAGCCCTCCGACATAGGGGATCTTGCTCAACAGGGTGATGGCGACGAGTGCCGCGCCAGCCATCGCCACGTACTTGATCGAAGCCTGTGCCGCTCGCTTCACAAGGTCGAGAACCTGCTGAGCCATGGACGTTGCCCCCTCAATTATGATTGCCTGCCGTGCCGAAGGGTCTGCGTAGGCTGATTGCACGTTGCTTGTAGCGATGAGGATACCACGTACGTCTATATACGTGGCCGCGCGGGTGTGCGTTTCGGCGGCGGCGGACCCTCACCCCCGGCATCGCTGCGGCTCGCCACCCCGCCGCCCAGGGGGCACCCGCCCATCCGAGGGAGAGGGGGAAGGACGAGGGGCACAGCGCCGATGAGTCCAACGCCGCGCTCAGTTCAGGCCGACGATTTCGCCGTGTTCGTCGATGTCTACTTGCAGTCCGCCCGGCGACGAGCCGAGGCCGGGCATGGTCATCATCTGCCCGGCGAGCGGGTAGAGGAAGCCCGCGCCGACCGACGCGCGCACGTCGCGGATGGTGACGGTGAAGCCGGTTGGTCGGCCCCGCAACGCCGGGTTGTCGGATAGCGAGAGGTGGGTCTTCGCCATGCAGATAGGCAGCGTGTCGAAGCCGAGTCGGGTGAAGGAGCGGATGGCGGCCTCGGCGGCGGGCAGGTACTCGACGCCGTCCGCGCCGTAGATGCGCGTCGCGATCGTCGCGATCTTCTCCTTGATCGGGGCGGCGGCGTCGTAGAGGAAGCGGAAGTCGGCCCCCTTGTCGGCGGCGCGGACGACCGCCTCGGCCATCTCGACGCCGCCAGCGCCGCCGGCGGCGAAGATGTCGCTGACGACCGCCTCGACCGCCCCCGCCGCCAGCGCGGCCTCGCGCACCAGGGCGACCTCGGCGGGGGTGTCGGTCGGGAAGCTGTTGATCGCCACCACGACCGGCACGCCGTGCTGGCGCACATTCTCGATTTGCTTGATCAGGTTGGGGAGGCCCAGCCGCAACGCCGGGAGATTCTCGCCGACCAGCCCGGCGGGGAGGGGGCGACCGGCGACGATGCGGAACTCGCCGCTGTGGGCTTTCAGCGCGCGGATCGTCGCCACCAGCACGGCGGCGTCGGGGATCATGCCGCTGGCCCGGCACTTGATGTTGAAGAACTTCTCGGCCCCCAGGTCCGCCCCGAAACCGGCCTCGGTGACGAGATATTCGCCGAGCTTGCGCCCGATCAGGTCGCCGAGTACCGAGCTGTTGCCGTGCGCGATATTGCCGAATGGCCCGGCATGGACGATCGCCGGGGTGTTCTCCAACGTCTGGAGGAGGTTCGGCATGATGGCGTCTTTCAGCAGCACGGTCATCAGGCCCGCCGCGCCGATCGCTTCGGCGGTGATCGGCTGGCCGTCCAGATCTTGCGCTAGGAAGATCCGCCCGATCCGCGCGCGCAGATCCTTCAGGCTCGTCGCGAGCGCCAGGATCGCCATGACCTCCGAGGCCGCCGTGATATCGAAGCCAGTCTCCCGCAACGGGCCGTTCGCTTTGCCGCCCATCCCCTGCACGAGTTGGCGCAAGGCCCGATCGTTCACGTCGAGTACCCGCCGCCAGCCGATCGTCGCTGGGTCGATCCGCAGCGCGTTCCCCTGATAGAGGTGGTTGTCGAGGAAGGCGGCGCACTCGTTGTGGGCGGCGGCGACCGCGTGGAAGTCGCCGGTCAGGTGGAGGTTCAGGTCGGCCATCGGCACGACCTGGGAGTAGCCGCCCCCGGCGGCACCGCCCTTGATGCCGAAGACCGGCCCCTGCGACGCCTGGCGGATGCCGATGATCGCGCGCTTGCCGATCCGGTTCAGCGCCTGCCCGAGCCCGACCGTGGTCGTCGTTTTCCCCTCGCCGAGGGGGGTCGGCGTGATCGCGGTGACCACGATGTACTTGGCGTTCGGGCGGTCGCGCAGCCGGTCGAGCACGCTCAGGCGGATCTTCGCCTTGTGCCGCCCGTAGAACTCCAGGTCGTCCTCGCCCAGTCCGAGACCGGCGGCGATCTCCGCGATCGGCTTCAGGTGCGCTGCTTGCGCTATCGCCAGATCCGATTCCATGCGCTTCTCCCCCTACGAGCCGTGGTGTACGGGCCGTGATTCGAGCCGTGATTCGAGCCGTGAGATGCGGTGCGGGTTCATGCGCCGCCCGAAGTCGCGAGCAGCATGCGGGCGGCGGTGAGGGCGTTTCGCAGCAGCATCATGTTGGTGACCGGGCCGGTGCCGCCCGGCACCGGGGTGATCGCCCCGGCGACCAGGACGGCGGAGGCGAAATCGACATCGCCGACCATCTTGCCGCCCGCCCACTCGGGGAAATTGATCCCGAAGTCGATCACCGTCGCGCCCGGTTTCAGCATCGCGCCGGTGACCAGCCCGGCGCGGCCGGCGGCGGTGACGACGATGTCGGCCTGCCGGACGAGTGCCGCCAGATCGGTCGTGTGGCGGTGGCAGATCGTGACCGTGGCGTCGGCTTGCAGGAGCATCAGCGCCATCGGCTTGCCGACGATCCCGCTCCGCCCGATCACCACGGCGTGCTTCCCCGCGATCGGGATAGCGTGGTGGCGCAGGATCGCCATGCCGCCCGCAGGCGTGTTCGGGGCGAAGGCCACCTCGCCGAGGGCCAGACGCCCGATGCTGGTGGGCGTGATGCCGTCGATATCCTTGGCGGGCGCGAGGGTTTCGGCGATCACGCTGAGCGGCAGATGGGCGGGCAGGGGGAGGGTGGCGAGGACGCCGCAGACGTCGCGCTCGCCATTCAGCCCGGCGATGACGCCCCGCAACTCGATCGCCGTGATGGTTTCCGGCAGATCGAGCGCGCGGCAGGCGAGGCCGACGCGGGCGCAGGCGCGAGCGATCCCGGCGGTGTAGGATCGCGCCGCAGGGTCCTCCCCAACGCTGACGACCGCGAGGATCGGCTGGAAGCCGAGTCGTGCGGTCAGCGCGGTGGCCTCAGCCAGCGATGCGGCCCGCAACGTCCCGGCCAGCGCGCGCCCGTCGAGGATCGTCGCGGTGGCAGGCTGCCCCGCCTTTACGCTATCCACAGCACCCGCACCACGGTATCTCTCCCTCCCATGCCACCCACATCGCCAATATCGCGCACATCGCTCCGTGTTCGCCGCGCTCGGTCGCCTTGCGGCACATGCGGCATCAGAAGGGCTGAAGCTCCGTCAGCGCTGATCTGCTGATCGGCGCGGTGCTGTCTGCGGCGCACGTCCATAATCCGCTGGGGAGCGTGCTTTCCTGCGCCTTCCCGAACGGGTCATAGCCCGCCCCCAGGCGGAGCGTGTGACTCGGGTGATACCCAGTTGAAAGCAGCAGGTGTCAGGTCGAGCGTGTCGAGCACCAATCGGCGCGCGGCATCGAAATTGGACTGCGCATCCACCCAGACCGGCGTCCCCGGATAGTCATTGTGCGGATAGCGCAAGAACCAAACTTGGCCCAACCCTGTGAGGTCGATGACCGCGCGCTCGAAGTAGTCCAGATCGTCACACCCCTTCTCGAATACCAGGCCGTAGCGCCGCGCTAGCTCATCGGGCTCGAATGCAAGGACGCCGATCGCCCACCGTCTCCCGCTCGGCCACATCTGCGGAGGTGTCTGCTTGATGGCCAATGCCCCCTCCCACACATCGGTGTCAGTTTGGTGATGGTCGCGGCTACATTTGCCTGGTTGGAGCCATCGGGCTCCAACGTACCGCTCACCCCAGGACGCCGCGAAGCGCCAGTTTGCCCCAGGCTCCGGGAGGTTTGTTTCGGCCGCAATCGGCAATTCAGCCGTGACGCACGACTAGAACTGATCGCGCACGGCGCGCATGATCGCCTCGGCCCGCTCTGCCAGCCCGTCGCCATGCGCGGCGAGTTCCGTGCGGGTGGCCGCGACATAGTCGGTGTCGGCCAGTTGCCCGAGGTTGATCAGCACGTTCAACTCGGCGCTACGGAAGGCGGCGACCGCGCAGGCCACCGCCACGCCGATGTCGCTGACGGCGACCGGATTGCCGATCGGCAACAGCCGCGCGCAGAGCGGGACGAGCGCCGCCGCCGCGCGTGCCACCGCCAGCGGCACCTCGGTCGCGAGCAGGGTGCGCTCTTGCAGCGTTGTCGTGCGGGCGGCGCGCTCGGCGTCCGTTCCCCGTGGGAGCGTGTAGGTGGAGATCAGGGTGCGCAAGGCGCGGGCATCGCGATCGATGAGCTCGGTGCAGGCGGCGCGCAACGCTTCGGCTTCCAGCATGATGGCGCGCTGTTCGGCGTCGTGGGCAACGAAGCGCGGTCGTCCGATCGTGAGATTGAGCACCATCGCGAGGAGCGCCGCGCCCTGCGCCGCTGTCAGCGCGGCGACGCTGCCACCGCCCGGCGCGGGGGCCGCCGAGGCGAGCTGCGCGAGATAGTCATCCAGCGGGGCACCGGCGAGTGTGGGGGCGATTGGCGAGGCTGCGTCTGGCACGGACCCCTGCGGTGGTGAGGCGACACCGATGGTCGCGATCGTCGCGTCCCGCCAGCGGGGAGCGCGGAAGTGCCCGACGCGGCGGGACGGCAGGGGGAGTATAGCATCGCGGTCGGAGGCGGGATGGGGGCGATGGGGTGGGGGAGGGTGGCTCTAGGGCGCGGGGGTGCCGTTGGACTGCGGCCCCGCAGGGCTCTGCCATCGTCCCGGCTGAAGGCGGCGGCCACGAAGTCTACGGCAGAGCGCAGCGGGGCCCGCCTGCGCGGACTGAGGGGCGAGGCTGGGGACGGTGAAGCGGGTGGGCAGGGGCAGCGCCCGCGTTCCCTGCCATACACGATGCCGAATCGCGCCCCGCAGCAACAGCGGCTCGCTACGCTATAGCGTAGCGAGCCAAGGTATCTACTCGACAGCATTATGACACCAACTGCTGGCCGAGGGGCTTCCTTGCACAGCTTTTGCCGTGCCGCCATGACATGAATGTGCCGGTCAGGCACGGCTATGTGGACAACTCGGCAAACCCTTGACGGTGTGGCAAAAATAGGCGTATACTGTTGGTGGCTCAAGGGTGGTCAGCGGTAGGCGGGTTTCCACAGAAGGCAAACAGTAGGCAGAGGTGGCGTCATGGCACGCGACGAATCCGAGGCGATGGGGGCTGGCACAGCTGGGCGCGGGGCGGAAGTCGCGGCGCGGAGCAGCGAGGAGTTTCGCGGGCTGCTGAAGCGCCAGCGCGAGGAGCGGCGGTGGTCGCAGGAGCGGTTGGCGGTCGAGGCGGAGATGGACCACAGCCTGGTCAGCCGGCTGGAGAGCGGTCAGCGTTCCCCCACGCGCGAGGCGATCGGCAAGTTGACGCACGGCCTCGACCTGTCGCCCGAGCAGAAAGATCGCCTGCTGATCGCCGCCGGGTTCTTCCCCGACCAGCCGGAGAATGCCGTCTCCGACGAGCCTTCCGTCACGCGGATCTATCGCCTCCTGCGCGACAAGAACACGCCCGAGCCGGTGCGCGATAACCTGCGCCAGCTCCTGAACAACCTCACCGAGATTGCACTCGCCTCCTAAACCGCGTAGAATGCGAACGTACAGAACGCCCGTTCCGCTGTCGCCCGCATCGCCGCCACAGTGGCCGAGCGGCGCGAGACGCGGAATGGGTCGTTCTTGGTTGACGCGGCGGTGGTTTTTGGGGCGGGTTTCGGGATTCGCGGCGGAGGGTCCCGGCTGCTGGTGTCGCGAGGGGATGTGGCGCGTGGCCTGCCCCTCGGTGGTGACGGCCGATGGCGGCTGACGGCAAATGGTGCCTTGTGCCCCCACCGACCGCGTCCACGTCCACCGCACGGGACGGGGCGCTTCGCCGCAATGTCGCGGGTCAGTAGTCGCGGGTCAGTAGTCGCGGGTCAGTAGGGGGGGAAGAGGTTCGCATGAGCAAGTTTGTCCATCTCCATCTGCATACCGATTTCTCCCTCCTCGATGGTCTCGGCAAGATCGACGCCTATATGAAGCGGGCCAATGAGTTCGGCATGGGCGCGGTCGCGCTCACCGACCATGGTGCCCTCTATGGGGCGATCAACTTCTACGAAGCCGCCGCCAAAGCGGGTATCAAGCCGATTATTGGGGTCGAGGCCTACGTCGCGCCGCGCGGGATGCGTGCGAAGAACGGCAAGGCGGACGCCGAGAACTATCATCTGGTCCTGCTGGCGAAGAACTTGCAGGGGTATCAGAACTTGATCAAGCTGACGAGCCTGGCGCACACGCAGGGCTTCTATTACAAGCCGCGTATCGACCACGACGTGCTACGGGAATACTCGGAGGGCTTGATCGGCCTCTCGGCCTGCCTCGCCGCCGAGGTGCCGCGCGCCCTCGTCGCGGAGAACTACGACGAGGCGAAACGGATCGCCGCGCTCTACCGCGATATTTTTGGCGAGGGGAACTATTTCCTCGAACTCCAGCATCACCCGAATATTCGCGAGCAGGAGATCGTTAACCGGGGGATCATCGAACTGTCGCAGGATCTCAGCCTGCCGCTCGTCTGCACCGCCGATGTCCACTACCTTAACCGCGAGGACATGGCGATCCAGGATGTGCTGATCTGCGTCCAGACCGGCAAGACCCTCGACGACCCGAAGCGCCTGAAGATGACCAGCGACACCAACTTCTTCCGCCCGCCGACCGACATGGCCGAGCTGTTCGCCCATGTGCCGGAGGCGGTCAGCAACACCGGCATGATCGCCGATATGTGCGAGTTGCAGATCAAGACCGGCAATTGGATCCTGCCGCATTTCCCGGTGCCGCAGGAGAAGACGACCGAGGAGCATCTGCGCGATCAGGTGCTGGCGGGGCTGCGGAAGCGCAAGGCCGAGGGGCTGCTGGGCCTCGGGATCGACGACATGCCGCCCGCATGGCACGCGCCCGGCACCACCGATCTGCCGCAGGAGTACCTCGATCGGGTCGAGTACGAGTTGGGGATCATCGTCCAGAAAGGCTACCCGGCCTACTTTCTGATCGTGCAGGACTTCGCGATCTGGGCGCGCGAGCAGGGGATCGTGATCACGACGCGCGGCTCGGCGGCGGGGTCGCTGGTCTCCTACGGCCTCGGGATCGTCGCGGTCGATCCGCTGGTCTACAAGCTGCCCTTCGAGCGTTTCCTCAACCCCTTCCGCCCCTCCCCGCCCGACATCGACATGGACTTCGAGGACTCGCGGCGTGAGGAGGTGATCGAATACGTCACCAAGAAATACGGCGAGGACAAGGTCGCGCAGATCATCACCTTCGGCACGATGGAAGCGAAGGCGGCGATCCGCGACGTCGGTCGCGTGATGGGGATGTCCTACGGCGACGTGGACAAGATCTCGAAGCTCATCCCGATGATGACCAGCCTCGACCGCGCGCTGGAGACGGTGCCAGAACTGCGGAAGCTCCAGGAGACCGATCCGGCCATCTCCCGCCTGCTCGACACCGCGCGGCGGCTGGAAGGGGTGACGCGCAATGCCGGGACGCACGCCGCCGGGGTGATCATCACCGAGCAGCCGGTGATGACCTACGCGCCGGTGCAGAAGGACACAAGCGGCGGCGAGAAGCTGCTGATCCAGTACGACATGCGCAACGCCGAGACGATCGGCCTGATGAAGATGGACTTCCTCGGGCTGGCGAACCTCTCGGTGCTCGGTCGGGCGATCAAGATCCTCAAGGAGTTCCGGGGGATCGACATCGAACTGGAAAAGCTGCCCCTCACCGACAAGAAGGCTTATGCGCTCCTCTCCAGCGGTGAGACGACCGGCCTGTTCCAGGTCGAGTCGGGGGGGATGCGGAAATACCTGAAGGATCTGCGACCGAGCACGATCCTCGACATCGCCGCGATGATCGCCCTCTATCGCCCCGGCCCGATGCCCTTCATCCCCCTCTATATCGAGCGCAAGCACGACCCATCGAAGGTTGAATACCTGCACCCCTCGCTGGAACCGATCCTGAAGGACTCGTTCGGCGTCCTGGTGTATCAGGACGACATCCTCTTCATCTCGATCCAGATCGCCGGGTATGACTGGGAGAAGGCCGACAAGCTCCGCAAGGCGGTGGGCAAGAAAGACGCCGTGATGCTCGCGGCGGAGGAGGAGAAGTTCGTCAAGGGCTGCCAGGAACACGGCGGTCTCACCAAGGCTCACGCCAAGGATATCTGGGAGTGGATGCTGCCATTTGCGCGATATGGCTTCAACAAGTGCGCCCACGCCCAGACGAAGATCGGACTCCCCGACGGTCGTAAGCTGACCCTCGCCGCCGCCTATCGCGAGCAGCCCGCCGCGATCATGGCGATGTGGCCGGACGGCGAGATCCGCCCGCACCGGGTGCAGCGGATCGTCGCGACGGGGCGAAAGGCGCTGCTGAAGATCGCGACCCGCTCGCGGGTGATCAAGGTAACGCCCGAGCATCGCCTGCTGACGACCGACGGGTACAAGCGCGCCGACGAACTGCAGATCGGCATGGAATTGTTGACCGCCCCGGCGAAGATCAGCGAGGACATGCGCCAGGCGCGTCGCCGGAACATGGCGCGGCTGAATCGCTCCGCGCCGCAGCGGCGCAAGGCCAGTGAGCGGATGGTGGCCTGGCAGGCCGGGCGTTCCGCCGAGGAGAAGGTCGCGCACATGCGGCGCGTCCACGCCACGCATCCCGAGCTGACTCGCAACGCGGTCGCTGCGATGCACGAGCGGGTGCGATGGTTCTGGGCCAATGACCCCGCCTGGCGACAGCGCCAGATGGAAGCCAGCCTCACCAGCGTCCGCGCCACCTACGATACCGGCCCCGGATATGGCCGCTGCTCGATCGCCTCGAACGGGATGTGGTGCGCCAGCACGCCCGAGCGCGACATGTGCGAGTGGCTGATCGAGCAAGGCGTGGACTTCGCGATGCACAAGGTGCTCGCCAACGGGCGCGTCTGCGACTTCTACTTCGGCGGCACCTTCTGGGAAATGGATGGCATGGACCGTTCGTCCGCCTTCTTCGCGGAGAAGTACGGCGATCTCCCCCATGTCGTCGTCACGCCGGAGGACTTCAAGTTCATCGTCGAGCACCATCTGGCGCTCGCCCACGCCCAGAACGGCGATCCGATCGTCGCGATCGAGCCGTGCGGCGAGGCACAGACCTACGATGTGGAGATGGCCCCCGACGGGCCGCTGAACTTCATCGCCAACGGCATCGTCTCGCACAATAGCCACGCCGCCGCCTACGCCCAGGTGACCTATCAGACCGCCTACCTGAAGGCGAACTACCCGGCCGAGTATATGGCCGCCTTCCTCTCGACGGCGATGGGCGACAGCGACAAGGTGGTCAAGGGGGTGGTGGAGATCAAGCGGATGCAGGCGAGCGGGGTGCCGATCACGCTGCTGCCGCCCAACCTCAACAGCAGCCAGCGCGACTTCTCGATCGAGGTGGCGGTCGGCGAAGACGGGGTCGAACGGCAGGGGGTGCGCTTCGGGATGGCCGCCGTGAAGAATGTCGGGGTCGGCGCGATCGACGCGATCATCGCCGCGCGCGCCGGGCAGGTTGAGGGGCGCTATGCCTCGCTCGACGCGTTGTGCCAGGCGGTGGACTCGAAGATGCTCAACAAGCGCGTGATCGAGAGTCTGATCAAGGCGGGCGCGCTGGACGATCTCGGGGCGCGCGGCCCGCTGCTCGATTGCGTGGATGGCGCGGTCGTCGCCGGGCAGCGTGCGCACGAGGCGAAGCGGAAGGGACAGGCCGATCTCTTCGGGATGTTCGATGTGGTCGGGGCGACGACGACCGCCGCTCCGGCGCGCGCGGTGAGCACGGTGGAAGTGCTGGAACGCAAGACGATCCTGGCCTGGGAGAAGGAGGTCACTGGGCTGTACTTCTCGGAGCATCCCCTTTCGCTGGTGCAGATCGGCGACGACGTCACCGCTATCGGCGACCTTTCGAGCGAGCACGAGGGCAGGAAAGTGACCGTGGTGGCGATGATCAATAGCGTGCGCCGTGTGGTCACCAAGAAAAGCACCACGATGGGGATCATCGCGCTGGAGGACATGAGCGGGGCGGTGGAATTGGTCGCGTTCCCCGAGTGTTTCGAGAAGCAGAGCCACTTCTTCGTGGAGGACGAGATTCTTAAGATCGTCGCCAAGGTCGAGTTGCGGCACGACGCGGTCCAGCTTGTCTGCGAGAGCGCGGAGGCGTTCGTCCAGATCGATCGCGGCGCGCGTCGCCAGCGGCGCGCGATCCTGCACCTGACGCTTACCCCGAGCGGCGAGCAGTGGCGCGACATCGAGCAGTTGAACGCGGTGCGCGAGACGCTGCGACCGTTCGATGGCGACGAGCCGGTCCTGCTGCACATCGTGAGCGGGGCCGGGGCGCGCACCTTCCGGCCCGAGGGCTGGGGGGTCAGTTTCTGCGCCGATCTGGAGCAGGGGCTCGCCAGCCTGCTCGGCCCCGCCGCGATCCGGCGAGAACACCCCGCGCCGGTCGCCGATGACCGCTATGAGGCGTTGAGCGCCGACTAACCGCGCACAACGGCTCGCCCGCGCCTCGCGCAATGCCTGCCAGGGCGAATGCGCGGGGATGGCGAAGTGCGATCTATCCGCGCACCATCGCGCGAATCATTCCCGCGCGGGCCAGTGGCACGCGGCTGACCGCGCCGAGTAGTCGGCTATGCCGCGTCAGGCGCAGGTAGAGGCGGAGCCAGGCCATGGCCCGCGCGATCTCGCGGTGGCGACCGGCCACGTAGGGCGCGAAGCGTTCGGCGCGGTAATCCCCGAGGACCAACGCCCGCTCGATCGTCTCCGCCGCCACGCGGGCCGTCCGTAGCGCGAACTCGATGCCCTGGCCGGTGCCGGGATCGAGATACCCGGCGGCGTCGCCGACGAGGAGGAGGCCGTCGCCGACGACCCTGCGGAGGCGATAGGCCAGCGGCGCGTAGGCGGTGCTGTGCGGGAGGGCCGTCGCGGCGCGCAGCCGCTCGTGGAGGTGCGGCGCGAGATCGCGCAAGATCGCCAGCGTGAGTTCGCGCGGCGCGGCGTTGCCGAGGGTGGCCGCGTAACGGTCGCGCGCGGCGAGATCGGTTTCGAGGGAGAAGCGGTAGAGGGCGGGGGCCATACGCCCCCCTTTCAGCGCGGTGCCGTGCCGACCGAGGAAGTGCTGCTCCCAGACGTGCGGCGGGCAATCCGACATATCCCCGTAGAACGTGACCATCGCCGCGCGTCGGAACTCGGGGTCCGGGCGTTTGAGGTCGAGCTGCACCACAATCGCCGAGTAGCGACCCGAGGCATCGACCACGATCGGCGCGCGCCAGGGCTGGCCCGTCCCCGAGCTGTCGCCGGTCAGCACCCCGCATACCGCGCCTGCGGCGTCGCGGAGCAGTTCGCGCACCCGCTGGCCGTCGTGGCAAGCGGCCCCCGCCGCGCCCGCAAGGGCGAATAACGCCCGATCGAGCCGCCCGCGATCGGTCTGCCAGTAGGCCAAGCCGCGCGGCAAGCGATCGATCGTCACGCGCCCGTCGGGCCAGCGATTGCGGAGGGTGGCAAAGGAGTCGTAGCGCCAGTCCGCGTTCGCGGTCGGCAGGCCCAACCGATTCAACTCCGCCTGCCCGCCTGGCGACAGCACCTCGCCGCTCCGCATCTCCGACGCGCGCGCGCGCGCCAGCGTCCGCCCTTCGAGGAGGATGACTCGCCGCCCGCGCCGCGCCAGGTGGATCGCCACCGCCGCCCCCGCCGGGCCACCACCGACGACGATCACCTCGGCGTCGGAGGTGTGCGGGGGCCGGGGAAGGGGGTGATGGGACGCGCGCTCCGCTACCATGCGCGCCTCATGGGATGTCGCTGCTGTCGTTGCTGTCGTTGATCGGGAATCTTCATCGTGCCCCGCTGGCCCAGGTCAACAACGCGTCCAACGGGCGCGTGTTCAGCACCTGTTCCGGCGTGGCGTGGGCGCGGCGGGCGACGGAGACCCCGAAGGGCAATGCGTCGAGGCCGGTGACGCTGTGGGCGTCGCAGCCGATTGTCAGCGTTACCCCGGCGTCGAGGGCGCGGCGGGCGTGTTCGTCGGAGAGGTCGAGGCGTTCCGGCGCGGCGTTGATCTCCAGCGCCGTGCCGGTCGCGGCGGCAGCGGCGAAGATGGCGTCCCAGTCGTAATCAGCCCCCGCCCGCCCGCCGATCAACCGGCCGGAGGGGTGCGCGATGATGTCCACATGCGGGTGTTCGATCGCGCGCAGCAGACGGTTCGTGACGGTCGCGCGGTCGCCGCGCAGCCCCGAGTGGAGCGATGCGACCACCAGATCGAGTTCGGCCAGCACGTCGTCGGGGAGATCGAGCGCGCCGTCGCGGTGGATTTCGACCTCGGCCGACTTCAACAGGCGGAACGGGGCGAGTTCGCTATTCAGGCGATCGATCTCGCGCCACTGCGCCCGGAGGCGCGTCGCGTCCAGCCCGTTCGCCACGACGAGGCCGTGGGTGTGGTCGCTGATGCTCAGGTAGGCGTAGCCGCGCGCGATGGCCGCTGCCGCCATTTGCGCGATCGTCGCGTCGCCGTCGCTCCAGATGCTGTGCGCGTGGAGATCGCCCCGCAGATCGGTGGCGGTGATCAGGCGCGGCAACGCTCCGGCCAGCGCCAGCGCGATCTCGCCACGCCCCTCGCGCAATTCCGGTGGGATGGGTGGCAGTCCGAGCGCGGCGTAGCACGCGGCTTCGTCGGCGAAGGGAGGTGCGAACGTATCGCCGAGGCCGCGCGCCGCCTCGAGTTCGCGCAGCGCGGCCAGGTGGCCCTCGGCACCGCTCCGCGCGACGAGGGCACCGCCCCATCGTGCGGGGGTGACCACCTCCAGCCGGGCGCTGAGGCCATGGTCGAGCGCTACCTGGATGGTAACCGCGCCGCGCGCCAGGACCTCGCGCACCGGGGGCAGCGCCGCGAAGCGATCGAGCACCGCCTCTGGATGGTCGGTGGCGGCCAGGAGCTCGATCTCGGCGACCGTCTCCGCCCAGCGACGCAGGCCACCGACGAGGCTGACCTGCGCCACGCCGCGCTCGCGCAACAGCCGCACCAGCAGTGTCCCGAGCGGCAGCGCCACGCCGAGCGGGTGCCGACCGGCATGGAGTGCGAGTTGCGCCAGCCCTGCGCTAACCGTCTGTTGCATCTTCGGACCCAGGCCCTTGGCGGCGGCGATGCGCCCTTGCGCGGCGGCGTTGCGCAACTCGTCGAGCGTCGCCACGCCGAGCGCCTCGTGGAGTCGCGCGGCGGTCTTGACGCCGATGCCGGGCAGATCGGTGAAGCGGATGACCGAGGCCGGGATGCGTTGGCGCAACGCTTCCAGCGCGTCGAACGTGCCGCGCCGGGCGATCTCCGCGATCGTCGCGCTGAGTCCTTTGCCGATCCCCGCGACCCCTTGCAGCTCCGCCGCGTCGAGGCCCGCCGCCGAGCGTTCGAGCGTGGCGACCGCCTCGGCCCCGCGCCGGTACGCCTGCGTGCGAAAGGCGCTCTCGCCGCGCAATTCGAGCAGATCCGCGTATTCGCGCAGCAAATCGGCGATTGTCGGGTTCGTCAGCGCAGTGCCGGAGGGGTCGGCGGCAAGGCGAGCGACGCGCTGCTCGGTCGGCGGGATGGGGCCGTCCATCACAGCACCCGCGCGCTGCCGGGCATCCTTCCGCGCAGGCGCTCGATCAGCCGGGCGGGATTCTGCTGCAAGGTCGTCTCGGCCTGGGCCCCGGTCAGCCCCGCCCCGCGCGCGATCCGCCGCGCCATCTCGGGGGTCAGCAGGCCGGTCGGGACGTGTCCGTCGCTGTTCACGAGGAGGGCGGCCCCGGCTGCCAGCGCTGTGCGCGCCACATGGCCGTTGGCGAGGGAGTGCCCGCGCCCGTAGGTCAGTTCCAGGAAGACGCCATGCTCGCGCGCCGCCGCCGCATCCTCGTCGGTGATCAGTCCGGGGTGGACCAGCAGATCGACCAGTTCCGAGCGCGTCGCCGCCGCGTTCGTCCCCGGGGCGGTCGGCTCGACCGGCGTTTCGCCGTGGACGTTGACGATCTCGGCTCCGAGTTCGCGCGCCTTGTAGGCGGCACCGGCGATGAGTTCCGGCGGGAGGTGGGTCAGTTCCACGCCGATGAAGACCTCGATCTCCGGCCAGGCCTCGCGCACGGCGTCGCGATCCGCCTTGAGGGTGGTGAGGATGCGCTTGAGGTCGCCGATGCCGGAGTGATCGGTGATCGCCAGGGTGGCGTAGCCCGCCACCGCCGCGCGCCGGATCAGCTCCACCGGCGACAGTTCGCCATCGGAGAGGTAGGTGTGCGAATGGAAGTCGTGGATCGTCCCGCGTGCGATGGTCATGGTGCGCTCCGTGGGTGACGGCGTGACGCCGCGCCGCCACGCTGTCGGGGGGCGCGGCGACCAAGCGGCTCGGATGGTGAGTATACCAGCGGGCGGTGATCCCGGCGGGTGAGGCACGACATAGGGTGTGGTTCAGGATCTTGCGCGGCGAGGGCAGACGGTGATGACGAGAAGGCAGGCGGTTGAGGCCCCGCGTTGCTCTGCCACCACCGCGCCTCGGGGTGCGGCGGCACCACGAAACCTACCTGCGTGGGTTAGAATCGCCGTCAGTACATCGCCTCCTAACCCGCGTAGGCGGGTTTCGTGGCCCGCAGGCCCCGAGGCGCGGTTTCAACCGCCTGTCACAGCGCCGTCATCACCGTCCGCCCTTGCCGCGCGAACTTTTGAACCGCACCCACGACATACGGTGCGGTTCAGGATCTTGCGCGGCGGAGGCGGGGAGGCCGTTGGACTGAAGTCCCGGCTGAAGGCTTGGCCACAAAGTCCCCCTGCGGGGACTGGGGGGCGAGGCGGGTGGCGGTGGCTCGGGCATGGGCGGGGGCGGTGCCCGCGCGCGCTGCCGGGCAAAACTTTGAACGATAGCCCACGACATATCCCCTTTCCGTTGCTGGATTTCGACGGGTATTACGCACTGGTTGGGCGTCCGTCTGCGCCGTGATCGCCTGGGATACCGTACGAAAGGCCCATCAAAACGTAGTACCGATGCCCTCCACCGACACCTTACTGCTGTCTCATGCCGAGCATCGATCGGCGCAGTTACAATTGGCGCAGAGGGGTACGGAGCGACGGCGCTTTCTCTCGTCGCGAGACCAGTGGTCCACGGAGCGACGGCGCTTTCTCTCGTCGCGAGACCAGTGGTCCACAGCGCGCCGTATACCCGCAACGACGCCAGCAACAGCGACGAGCTATCGCTCGCTGCTGCTTCCCCCGTTCGTCTAGAGCTGATTTCGACGCCACCCTGCGGCATTTTCGCCACGGGTTCCGCCGTGTCTTGCATTTTTGTCGGCTGTTTCGGTTGCTCGTTCAAGCGGGGTTTGCTATGGGTGTCCTTTCGGCACGGTCGGTACGAATCGGTCTGGCTGCGATCGTCTTGCTCTCCATGGTCTTCGGCATGGATCTGGCGCGGGTGGGTCGCACGCCGGTTGCCGCCGCCGCGCCGCCCGCGCGTTTCGGCGTGGTGGCCGATGTCGGGACGCGGTACGGCGTCGTCGGCCAGGCGCACAAGCCGATGGGCCTGCTGGCCGGTTCGGGTGCGCGGTGGGTCAAGGAGGAGTTCCGCTGGGACGCGTTGGAGCCGAGTCGCGGTCGCTGGACCTGGGACCGGCTGGACGAGGCGGTCAACGCTGAGCGGTCGGCGGGGCTGGAGATCCTGGGGCTGCTCGACTTCACGGCGGGCTGGGCGGTCGGCGAGGCTCGCCCGGCCTCGACGACGCCACCGCCGCACGATCTCTGGACCAATTATGTGGCCCGGACGGTCGGTCGTTACAAGGATCGGGTCCATGCCTGGGAGGTCTGGAACGAGCCGAATGAGCCGACATTCTGGTCCGGCACCAAGGAAGAGTATGTCGCGCTGCTGCGCGTGACCTACGACACCATCAAGCGTGTCGATCCGAGCGCGCTCATCCTCGGCCCGGCGATCACCGGCATCGACGAGCAATGGCTGGCGGCGATGCCATGGGACAAGTTCGATGTGCTGGCGCTGCACCTCTACACCGAGCCGGATTTCCTCAACGATCGGCGCTACAGCTATTACAACCAGGGCCTGCCGAATTTCCAGCGGGTCCTCGCGCGCTTCCCGACGAAGCCAATCTGGATCACCGAGTTCGGCTTCTCGTCGCAATCCGGGAAAGAGCCGTGGTTCGTGGACAACGAAGGGGCACAGGCGCGCGGCCTCGTCCAGCAGATCGCCGAGACGCTGGCCTATCCCGGCTTGCCGATCGAGCGGGTGATGCCCTACGTCTTCAACGACCACGACGGCTTCGAGTTGGTGCGCGACTGGTCCACGCCGAAGCCCGCCTACCACGCCTACCGGGCCGCGACCGAGCGTTTGGAGGGGGCGACCGGGCGCGGACGCTTCAATGCCGGGCCGGGCATCTTCGCCTTCCGCTTCGAGCGCGACGGGCGGCAGATCGACGTGGTCTGGTCGAACGGGGGCGGCGAGGCGGCGATCCCGAGCGGCGGCGACGCGGAGGTCTACGATCTCTATGGTACGCGGCGCACGGTCGGTCGGGCGGACAACGCGGTGCGCTTCGCGGTTGGTGCGGACCCGGTCTATGTCGTCCATGCCCCGGCGGGTGGGGCGGTTGACGGTGCGGTCGGCGCATTCTCCGGCGATTCCCGGATCTTCGCGGAGACCGGGAAGGGGGTGCGCGGGCCGTTCCTCAATCACTGGACCCGCAACGGCGGCTTGGCGCTGTATGGCTTCCCGATCAGCGGCGAACTGCTGGAAACGCTCGGCGACGGCAAGGTCTACCTGGTCCAGTATTTCGAGCGGGCGCGCTTCGAGTACCACCCCCAGAACACGGCACCGTATGACGTGCTGCTGGGCCAATTCGGGCGGCAGTTGCACCCGCTGTACCCCCCGGTGCCGGACTGTCGCTGCGGGCGCTTCTTTGCCGAGACGGGGCACAACGTCGTCGGCGGCTTCCTCACCTTCTGGGAGGCGCACGGCGGCCTCGCGCAATTCGGCTACCCGATCACCGATCAGGTAACGGAGACGCTGGAGAACGGCGAGAAGTACACCGTGCAATGGTTCGAGCGGGCGCGGTTGGAATACCACCCCAAGAACGTCGCACCGTACGACATCCAACTCGGCCAGTTCGGGCGACAGATCTACACGGAACGCTGAGGCGGCCCCGGTGCGCTGCACCGCCCCGCGACGTGCGATCGCCTCGGTAGGACGCGCCGCGCGTTTGACTTCGACCGCCGATGGTGCTACAAAGCTTTCACTGCGTTGCGGCAGACGTGCATACGTTCAAGGGTAGGAGGTGTTCGCCATGCCATCATCGCGCTTGAACATTGCCGGGCGAGCCTCCGTCGCGAGCGACCGGATGGTGCGCCCAGTCTGAGTGCGCTGTGTAACCCCAAAACACGCCACGGTCCATAGCGTCTCTCAGCGCCCATGTCCGGTGCGGTACTCGCGCGTCCTCGCGTGCATTGCTCGACCGGATTGATGCCGGAGCGGCACGGGGCGCTTCCTGAGACGACAGACCGCAGTGAGTTTGACGACCACGGGCGCACCAAGCCCGTGGTCGTTCTCATCCGCAATGAGCGATGATCGGCCACGTGATGTCCCGTGGCCGATCATCGTCGTGCGCGGCGTCGGGGCACGGCGAGCAAGCAGGAGAAAGCATTCGCATGAAGTATCGTCTGCTCACGCGCTATCTCGGCCCGCTCCGGCGGCAAACGGCGCTGCTCGGCGTCCTGCTGCTGCTCGGCGTCGGACTCGAACTCGTCAACCCACAGATCGTGCGCGCCTTCATCGATACGGCGCGAGCGGGCGGCGCGCGCGAAACGCTGCTGGGCGCGGCGCTGCTCTACCTCGGTATCGCGCTCGTCGGCCAACTCGTGGCCGTCGCCGACACCTATCTCGCGGAGAACGTCGGCCAGGAGGCGACCAACGCGCTGCGCGTCGATCTGGTGGCGCACTGCCTCAGCCTCGATATGCCGTTTCACGATGCGCGCACGCCAGGCGAGATGATCGAGCGTGTCGATGGCGACGTCGCGGCGCTGGCGAACTTCTTCTCGCGCTTCGTGCTCTCGCTCGGCGCGAGTGCATTGATGCTGGTCGGCGTCCTCGTGCTCCTCTTCCGCGAGGACTGGCGCATCGGCGGTGTCTTCACCCTGTTGAGCGTCGCCGCGCTCTTCGCCATGGAGCGGGTTCGCGACCTGGGTGCCCGCTACGTGTTCGCCCAGCGCCAGTCGAGCGCCGAGGTGATCGGCTTCCTCGAAGAGCGGCTGTCGGGTCTGGCGGATGTGCAGGCGAACGGCGCATCGGGCTACGTCGTCTTCCGCGCCGAGCAGCGGTTGCGCGCCTTCTTCCGCACGGCGCGCATGGCCGCCGTGATGGGTGGCGTGCTCGGCACCGTCACGTTGGCAGTCTTCGCGCTCGGCACCGTCGCGGTCTTCGCGCTCGGCACCTACTTCTATCGGCAAGGCGCGATGACGCTCGGCACGGTCTTCCTGCTGTTCCAGTATACGGCGATGCTGCAACAGAACCTTGGCCGGATCCAGCGGCAGGCGCGGGACTTCCAGGCCGCGAGCGCGAGCCTCGCGCGCGTTCGGGAACTGCTCGACACCGCGCCGGGGCTCGCCCCGGCCGGGCGCGAACGGCTCGGCGACGGCCCGCTCGGCGTCGAACTCGTCGGCGTCACCTTCGCGTATGGCCCGGAGCCGGTGCTGCGCGACATCTCGTTCACGTTGGCACCAGGCCGGGTGCTCGGCGTGCTGGGGCGCACCGGCAGCGGCAAGACGACGATCGCGCGCCTGCTCCTGCGGCTCTACGACCCGCAAGCGGGCGTGCTACGCCTCGGCACCGCCGCCGGGTACGGCATCGACCTACGCGACCTCGCACCTGATGAACTGCACCGCCGCATCGGCGTGGTCACGCAGGAGGTGCAACTCTTCCGCGCGACCGTGCGCGAGAATCTGACGCTGTTCGATCCCTCGATCTCCGACGGGCGCGTCCTCGACGCGCTCGACCGGCTTGGCCTCTCGGCCTGGCTGGCATGCCTGCCGCACACCGGGTCGGGCACGCTGCTCGACTTCGAGCTCGCGCCGGGCGGGGCCAGCCTGTCGGCGGGCGAGGGGCAACTGCTCGCCTTCGCGCGGGTCTTCCTGCGCGATCCCGGCCTGGTGGTCCTGGACGAGGCGTCGTCGCGCCTCGATCCGGGCACGGAGCGACTGCTCGAACGTGCCGTCGATGGCCTGCTGGCCGACCGGACGGCGATCCTGATCGCGCACCGGCTCTCGACCCTGGAACGCGCCGATGACATCGCGATCATCGAGGATGGGCGGCTCGTCGAGCACGGGCCGCGCGCCGACCTCGCGGCCGATCCGGGCTCGCGCTTCCGCGCACTGCTCGATGGGAGCGCGGTCGGGTCGACCGGCGCGTCGGCGACCACTGGAGGAACCCATGGCAACTAAGGTCGACACTTCCGGCGGCACGCGGCCGGTCTGGTGGGTCATCGCGCAGCTTGTGCGCGCGCGGCCTTTCTACTTCGCGGCCTGCACCCTCTTCGCGGCCCTCTCCTTCTGCCTGCCGCTCGCGACAGGGCTCGTCAATCGCGCCTTTTTCGACGCGCTGACCGGCAGCGCCCAGGCGGCACTCGACGTGCAGACCGTGATCGCGCTCTTCGTCGTGGTCGCGGTGGCCGACATGGTGGCGAACGTCGGCCTGGATTTTGGTTGGGGCAGTTTCAAGACCGCCTGCGCCGTGTTGCTGCGCCGTAACCTGTTACAAGCGCTGCTCCGGGCACACGGTGCGCGCGGCCTGATCGACTCGCCCGGCGAAGCGATGAGCCGCTTCCGCGACGACGCCGATGCGATCGCGGAGGCGATGGATGGCAATATCGACCTGATCGGTCGCACCTTCTTCGCCGCCGGGGCGCTGTTCGTGATGTACCGGATCGACCCGGCGATCACGCTGCTGGTCTTCCTGCCGCTCGGCCTGCTGATCGCGCTGGTCGATCGCCTGCGCGAACGCACGGCCAACCTGCGGCGTGAGAGCCGCGAGGCGGTTGGCCGCGTGACCGGCTTCCTCGGCGAGTTGTTCAACGCCGTGCCCGCGCTCAAGGTCGCCGGTGCGCTGCCGCACGTCGTCGCGCGCCTGCGCGTGCTGAACGCGACGCGGCGGCGCGCGGCGGTCCGCGACCGGGTCTTCGCCGAGCTGCTCGACGGGGTCGGCGTCAACGTTGTACACCTCGCGACCGGCGCGATCCTGCTGCTCGCGGCGGGGAAGATGCGCGCGGGGAGCTTCACGGTCGGCGACTTCGCCCTCTTCGTGACCTACCTGACCCAGTTCACCTGGTTCCCACTGGAGATCACCCGCGTGCAGCGGGGCTATGTCCAGACCGGCGTCTCGGTGGAACGGATGGCAACGGTGCTCGGCAGCGAGGGCGACGGTCGCCTGCCGACCACCGCGCTGCTCGACACCGCCCCGCTCGCGCTCGACGGCGCACCCCCGTCATTCGCGCCGTCGCTCCCCCCGCGCGATCGGCTGGAGCGGCTGGAAGTGCGCGGCCTGACCTACCGCCACGCCGATGGCACTCCCGGTGTCGAAGTCGTCGACCTGACGGTCGCGCGGGGCGAGACGGTGGTCATCACCGGTCGCATCGGTGCCGGCAAGACGACGCTCTTGAAGGCGCTACTCGGGCTGGTGCCGCGCGACGCTGGCGAGATCCGCTGGAACGGCACGCCGGTTGACGCGCTGGGGGCCTTCTTCGGCCCGCCGCGAACCGCCTATACCCCGCAGGTGCCCCGACTTTTCAGCGAGACGCTCGAGGAGAATGTGCGCCAGGGCAGCCCGGCGAGCGCTGCTGCGCTGCTGGCTGCCGTCCACTCGGCCGTCCTCGAACGCGACATCGCGCAGTTGGAACACGGCCTGGCGACGCCGGTCGGTCCGCGTGGCACGAAAGTCTCCGGTGGGCAGGTGCAGCGCACCGCCGCCGCGCGCATGTTCGTGCGCGAGCCGGAATTGCTGATCTTCGACGACCTGTCGAGCGCGCTCGACGTCGCCACCGAGCGCCTGCTCTGGGCGCGGCTCTGCGCGGATGGCAAGCGCACCTGTCTGGTGGTGTCACATCGCCCCGAAGCCCTGCGCCGCGCCGATCGTATCATCGTGCTGAAGGAGGGGCGCGTCGATGCGGTTGGCTCCCTGGAGGAACTGCTGCGGACGAACGACGAAATGCGCTACGTCTGGGCAGGCGAGAGCGCCGGGCGATGACGAGCCCACGCTGCGGGACCGTTTAAGCCGCTCAATGGCCGACCGCCATCGGAAAGCGGGGACTATCTGGTAACACATGACCTGAAGCGGGACAGGAATCCCCGAAGATGGCCGCCATATCGGAAGCGGGAGACGGGCAGACTGCTCCCTTGACGATGTCGCAACCACCGCCCGTCCCCGTTCACCCGAGCAGCGAGGCGAGGGTGCGCCCGACGACCACCGTGTGGCCGCTCGGCAGGGCCGGATCGGTCGCCGCTGCGACGATCGCCGCGCCCATGTCGTCGGTGGTGGGGAGGGCAAGCGCCTCCTGCGCACGCTCGTGGCGCCGCTTGCCTGCGGTGCGTGCCAGCAGTTTCAGGGTGATCGTCCCCTCGACCAGATCGCCGGTGACCACCAGGAGGCGTATGCCCAGCGCCGCCAGCGCGGGGATACGCTCGCGCAAGGCGACCTCGCCGGCATGTTTGGAGGCGGCGACCGGCTCATAGCTGGGCATCTGCTCGACGTGTCCGTAGAGATGCGCCCAATGGCTGGTGATGAACACGATCGTCCCGCCGGGGCCGAAGAGGGGCGAGACGGTCTCGACGGCGGCGAGCTGGGCGTCCCGATTGAGGCGGAAGGGATAGTGCGGATCGGCGGCGACGAGATCGCGCTCCAGGCCGCCGGAGGCGTTGAGGACCAGCAGATCGAGGTGGTCGGTCCAGGCGCGGAGCCGCGCGACGAGCTGTTGGCGATCGTCGGGGTGCGTCATGTCGGAGGCGAGCGGCAGCGCGCGAGCGCCGCGCTGTTCAAGCGTGGCCGCGACCTCCTGCGCCCGTGCGGCCTTGTTGCGATAGGTGAACGCGATGTCGTAGCCCCGACCCGCCAGGGCCGTCGCCGTGGCCGCGCCGATACCGCGCGAGCCGCCGGTGATCAGTGCGGTGCGGCGCGCTTGCCCTGTCACGGTTCCCCTCCATTCGCGGCGGCGACGATCGGCGGCGGCACCGCTGCAGCGAGCCATACGCCCTGAGGACGCTGCCATGAAGTACGTCATGTGCTGGGGCGGTGTCACGGCAGGATGCAGCGCGGCGCGTTGTGCCGCCGGATCAGTCGCCCGGTTCGGCGCGCTGACGCTGGGCGGCGTTGCCGAGCGGGCCCTGCACGGGCGGGCGCTCCGGCCCGGCCCGAAGTGGGAGGGTCAGCGACTCCAGGATGCGGGGCGCGAGATCAGGCGGGCGCATCGCCGGGCGATAGCGGAAGAGGATCGCCAGTCGCTCTGCCCAGGGGAGGCGATAGGCAAGGGCCTTCGGGCGCTCCCACAGCGTGATCGCGATGCCGGAACCGGCCCGCTCCACGGTGAGATAGGTGAGCTGGTAGAGGGGGACGAAGACCGGCGGGAGCTTCAGATTGGTGTTGAGCCGGATGACCTTGCGCGTCCAGGTGCCGGTGTTGGCGAAGGCGCGCGTGCCGCCGCCCACCGTCAGCGAGACGAGTTCCTGCGAGTGGGTATGGCCGTAGACGAAGAGATCGGCGCCCCACCAGGGTTCTTCGGAGGGCCAGTGGACCGGCCGTTGGAAGCCGCTGACCAACTCCTCACAGGTACGCCGGTAGTGGCGGGCCCCACGCCGGAAGATGTCGTCGGGATCTTGCAGGCCGTAACGTCGGCGCGCGCGGGAGAAATCGAAGCGGACGAGCATCCAGATCAGCAGGCCGACGAGCAGCGAGCTGTCGAACATGATGATCAGGGCGGCTAGGATCAGTTCCAGGCTGGGCAGGCTGGCGAAACCGCGCGCGAGGAAGGTGCCGCGAAACTGCTCCAGCAGGATGTAGAGCGGCAGCAGATGGAAGACAAGGTAAACGATCGAGGCGGGGATAATGATGTATTTCGTGACCCGGCGTACCTGCTGGTAGAAATAGTTGGAGATGAACCACCAGGGGATCAGGCCGAGCGGGTGGATATTGTCGATGTCGGCGATCGAGGTCGGGGCCTCGGTGTCGGCGTGGCGACCGAGCGGTTCCAGGTAGTTGACCATGTCGGTGACGATGTGCGAGCCGAGCGGCGTGATCGACGGGTTGCGATAGTCCTTGATCGTGTTGACCCCGTCGTAGTCGTTGCCGTGCTCGCAATAGATCAGGCTGCGGTTCCCGGTCTCGTCGCCGTAGCTGTGGGTATAGGCGAGGCTGATCTCGGTGACGATGGCGCTTTCGAGCAGGTAGGTGCGGAGGGGATCGTTCCAGCCGGACTCGGAGTCGTGATTGCCGACGAGGTAGATCGTGCGGCGCTCGGGGAGGCGGTTGAAGCGCCGCAGGCGGTCGAGCATCGGCGCGTACTCCGCCCGCTCGAACGCGCAACGGAAGGCGGCGACGCGGTCCTGGCCGGGCACCTCGGCGGTGAGTTGGAGGAGATCGAAGAAGTCCCCGGCGATGATCAAGTCGGTCGGGCCCGGCATGGCGATCAGTTCGTCGAGGAGTTCGGCGAGTTCATCCTGGGCGAAGAAGTCGCGCTTCTCCTCGTCGGTGGCGAGGTGCAGATCGCTGAGGAAGATCAGCCGTCGCTCGGCCCCCGCACCGCTCGGCCCCCGCTCCACCACCGTCGCCACCGCCACTCCCCCGCCGCTCGCTCCGCCAAATGGATCGCCCTTTTCTTGCACAGGATCATTGTACCAAGCCCGGCGGTTCCCATTCAGGAAGGGGCACCACCGTACGGGTCCACCGGCAATGGTGTCGGTCAGACCGCCAGTTCGACCAGGACATACTGCTGCTCGACCGAGACGGGGTAGGTCTCCGCCAGGTATGGGCCTGGTTCGAGGCCGGGCGCGGGAGGTTCGTCTGCGGCGACGGCGGTGCCCGGCGCGACGCTGACCTCGTACTGGCGCACCCGCACGCGCGCCGGGTCGAACCACGAGCGCCCGGTGCGGATGTCGAACTCCCAGCCGTGCCAGGGGCAGCGCAGGATCTCGCCCTGGCGACTGTACTCGTACTCGCCCGGCAACGGCGATGTGACGAAGCCGCTCGCCTTGCCCTGGCACAGCGGCCCTCCCTGGTGGGGGCAGCGGTTGCGCAGGGCGAAGTAGGACCCGTCGAGATTGAAGACTCCGATCGAGCGCCCGCCGATCGTCACGATCTTCCGGCCACCGGGTGGTATCTCATCGACCGTGGCGACGATATGCTGGGGCATGGGCCTCCGGGGGGGGCGGATCGTGAGACGTGAGTCGTGAGTCGTGAGTGGCTGGGTGGTGGCGATCGGGCACTGCGCTGACAGCGGACCTCTACTCACGACTCACGACTCACGACTACCGCCTCAGAGCTGGTACAACCGTCGGGCGTTCTCGGCGAGGATGTCGCGCTCCAGGGCGGGGGCGAGGCGCACGGGGAAGGCTTGGTCGGGCGCGTCGAAATCCCAGTGCGGGTAGTCGGTGGCGAAGATCAGGCGGTCGGGCATGGCGAGGTGGTCGAGCAACTGATGGAACTGCTCGGGCTTGGTCGGCTCTTCCATCGGCTGGGTAGTAATCCAGAAATGCTCGCGGATGTATTCGGACGGTGGGCGCTTGAGGTGCGGCACCTCGGCGCGCAGCCGTCGGAAGGCTGCGTCGAGCCGCCACATTAGGGGCGGCAACCAGGCGAAGCCGCCCTCGATCAGCACGATCTTGAGGGTCGGGAAGCGCTCGAAGACCCCTTCGCAGACGAGGCTGACCACCTGCGCCTGGATCGCCTGGGACATCCCGGCATGGTCCTCGATGTAATACGACGGGCGACCGGCCCCGGTGAACGCGTGACCGCCGCTGCCACCGAAGTGGATACCGACCGGCAGGTCGTTACGGGCGGCGGCCTTGTAGATCGGCCAATACTTGCGCCGCCCCAACGGCTCGGCGGTGCGGGCGATCAGCAACGCCTGGACGAAGCGGCGGTCGTGCGCGACCCGCTCGATCTCGGCGGCGGAGAGGTCGCCATCCTCGTGGGGCAGGACGATCGAGGCGCGCAGGCGCGGCTCCGGATCGAGCCAGGCGTCGATCTGCCAATCGTTGACCGCCTGGGCTACGGCGGCGGCCTGGTCGAGACGACGCGCCCCGGCAGAGTGCAGGCAGTTGAGGATGCCGTACTCGATCTGCCAGGCGTCGAGGAGTTGCTCGCGCATGAAGGCGAGGTCGGAGCCGGGATTGCCGCCGTTGGGGGGCCAGGCGTCGGTGCGCGCCGCGTTCTGGTTGATACGCGGGTAGTTCGTCGCGCTGTAGCCGAAGGTGCCGAATTGGGCGTGGTACTCGCGCCAGGCGGCGGGCAGATAGGGGAGCAGATCCTTGGGCGACGGCAGGTCGTTGTGGATGTCGCCGTCGATCAGGGCGGGGCGGGTGCGGGCGCGGGTCGTCTCGCGCGTCAGCGTGGTGGCCATCGTCGGACTCCTTCCCGGATCTCTGTGGTCTCTCGGCGCTGCGGTTGGTCGGAACTCCGTGGGGCGGCTCTGCCGCGTGGCGGGCCTCGTGGTGCCTACAGCCGGTAGAATGCGCGGGCGTTGCCACCCATAATCTTCGCTACGAGGTTATCCGCGAGTCCCGCCGGTGGCAGGGCCTCGTCGGGGGTGTCGAACTGCCAGTGCGGGTAGTCGGTCGAGAACATCAGCAACTCGTCGGAGCCGAGCTGGTCGATGATCTGGAGCAGCGCCGTCGGCTCGGACGGCGCGTCCCACGGCTGCGTCGTCAGGCGCATATGCTCGTGGATGTAAGCCGATGGCGCGCGGCGCACCCACGGCGTCTGCTGCCGGAGGCCCTTCCATTCCTTATCCCAACGCCAGATCAGCGCGGGGAGCCAGGTGAAGCCGCCCTCGATCAGGGCAACGCGCAGGGTCGGGAAGCGCTCGAACGCGCCCTCGAAGATCAGGCTCATCACCTGCGACTGGAAGATGCTCGACATGGAGGCCCACTCCTCCAGGTAGTACGAGGGCCAGCCGGAGGGGGTCGGCGGATTCGGTGGCGCACCGCCGTAGCCGATGCCGAGGGCGAGGTCGTGGCGGGTCGCCGCTTCCAGCAGCGGGCTGTAGCGGCGGTTGCCATAGGGGGCCTCGGCGCGAACCGGCAGGTAGACCTGCACGAAACCGGGATGGCCCCCTACGCGCTCGATCTCGCGCGCCGCCAATTCGGGCTGTTGCGGTGTGACCACGATCGAGGCGCGGAGGCGCGGCTCCTTGTCCAGCCATTCGGCGATCAACCAGTCGTTCGCGGCGCTCGCCATCGCGGCGGCGGCGTCAGGATTGTGGATGCTCTCGACCGCATAGGCGCAGGTGAGGATGCCGATCTGCGTGTTCCAGGGGTCGAGCGCCTGTTCACGGAGCAGGGCGAGATCGGAGCTGGCCGGGCCGCGCTGCGGTTTGGCGTCGGCGCGGGCGGTCGTCGGCATCCCGGCGGGGTAGGAGGTGTCGGGCGGGCCGTTGAACGCCGTCTGGGCGATCTGCTCCCGCCAGTATTCCGACAGATAGGGCAGGAGGGCGGCGGTGTCGGGGACCACGACGTTCAGGTCGGCATCGACGACATCCTGTGCGGTGATGCGGGCCAGACGCTCGGCCTGCGGCGCGCTGACGCTCATCGGCACCTCCTCATATTCCGTGTTGTCCGGTCGAAGCCCGGTCACCCGCCCGGTTGGGGCGGTAGGTCGGCCGGATCGGCGTAGACGACGACGTGGCCGTCCTCGATCGCGACGGGATAGGTCTTGACGCGCATCTTCGGGTCCACGAGGCACTGGCCGTTCGTGATGTCGAACTCCCAGAGATGCCACGGGCAGCGAACGATCTCGCCGTCGCGCACGATCTCCGGCTCGCCCGCGTAGACTGATGGCGGCGCGTCGGCGACCACGCGCCCGCTGACACGCCCGGTACACAGCGGCCCGAGCTTGTGCGGGCAGAGGTTCCGCAGGGCGTAGTAGCAACCGGCGACGTTGAAGACCCCGATACCGGCACGCCCTCGGAAAGGGACGATGATCTTGCGCCGTTCGGGCGTGATCTCCTCCACCGTCCCCGCGACGACACGCCGCATGTCCAGGCTCGCCTCCGGTGGCATGTGCATCCTCCAACGGTGCCGGACGAGTACCCTACAGGTATTCTACACCCTCTCGCCCGGCACCGTGCGGCGTATAGCCCGGTCAGGGTACTGTTCGGGGTCTTGCGCGGCGGAGGCGGGAGGCCGAGCCGCCCGCCGCCCGACGACACCCTCACCCCCGGCATCGCATTCGCTCGCCACCCCCTCTCCCCATCCGAGGAGAGGGGGGAGGCCACCCCACACGCTCTCGTGAAACAGACCACTGAGGGCTGCGGCCACGAAGCACCCGTGAAGGGCACAATGTCCCCCATCGGTTGCGGCCATCAGGCCGGGTGGTCCAGAGATGCGCCAGAGATGGGCCAGAAATGGTCCAGAGACCTGCGGGGACTGGGGGCGAGGCGGGGGCAACCGCGCGTCGGCGTCGGCAGCGCGCCGCGCCGCGCACGATTTTGCAGCACACCTGTCCGATTACAGCCCGAACAACACCCGCGCGTTCTCCGCGAAGACGCGGCGGTGGAGCCGTTCTGGGAGCTTGGGGAAGGTGGTGGCGGGGTCGTCCCAGTCCCAGTGCGGCCAGTCGGAGGAGTAGACGAGGGTGCGTTCAGCGTGCAGAGCGTCGAGCATACAGAAGAACTGCTCGTTGTTGGGGGCCTCCAACATCGGCTGGGAGCCGATGCGGATATGGTCGAGGAAGTACTCGCTCGGCAGGCGCTTCAGCCAGGGGGTCTGGTCGCGCAACGACTTCCAGTCGGCGTCCATGTGCCACATCAGGCCGACCGCCCAGAACTGGTCGCACTCGTCGAACAGCACCTTCAGGCGCGGGAACTTCTCGAAGACCCCCTCCGCGATCAGGGAGACGGCGTGGGCCATCGCCATCTGCGGGCGGGCCATGCGGGTCTCGATGTAGTAGGTGGGGTAGCCGACGCCGGTCGGCGGTCCGGCCATCCCGGCACCCTCGTTGCCGGGGTGGATACCGACGACGAGGCCGTGGCGTTCGCAGGCCTCCCAGATCGGGTGGTAGAAGCGGTTGCCGTAGGGGAAGCGGTTGCCGGTGGGGAGCATGACCGCGCGCACGCGCGGGTCCGCGCCGATCCGCTCGATCTCGCGCACCGCGAGCTGCGGGTCGCCGGTGGAGATCGCCATCGCCAGCAGCAGGCGCTCGTCGCGGGCGATCCAGTGCTCCATCGTCCAGTCGTTGAACGCGCTGCAGATCGCGGCGGCGAAGTCGGGGTCGGGGATGACCGAGGTGCCATAGGCGGTCGCGCCGGTCAGCAGGGCGTAATCGACGTGCCAGGGGTCGAGGTGTTCGGTGCGAAGTTGCTCGTAGCTCTGGCCCATCGTGTGATTGCTGTGCTTTGCCGTGTCGCAGTTGGCGGCGAGATCGGTGCGACCGGCGTCCTGCGGCACGTTGAAGTACCCGGAGGCGGGCATCCGCAAACCCTGCTCGATGAGCTGCTGCCGGTAGATGCGGGGGAGGTAGGGGTGGAGATCGTCCGGCTTCTGGATCGTCTGGTGGACGTCGCAGTCCACCAGGCCGAGATCGGTGCGCGGCTGGCCGGTCCAGCCCGGTGCGGTGATCGGTCGCGCGCCCGGCATGGTCACCATGGTCTCGCCTCCTTTGTCCCGCCAGCGATCACATGTCGCTGGCCTATCGCCGTCCCAGGTATGTCTTGACGATCTCGCCGACCAGGGCGATGTCGGCGATGGCCTCGCGGCCCGGTGTACTCGGCTGTGTGCCGTCGCGAATGCACGCCCCGAAGTGTTCCAGTTCGAGCTTGAACGGGTTGTCGTGCCACTGGTACTCCTGGCGCCAGGCCGTTTTGTCGGCGTCCATGCCGTGCAGCGTGACGACCGAGGGCAGGCCGCGCGCGAAGCCGGTGGGGAAGGAGACGAGGACGCGCTCGCGGGAGCCGTAGACCTCCAACGTCTCCTTGAAGTCCCAGAGTTCGGGCAGATCGACCCAGCTACAGACGGCGCGTTTGTCGTCGCCGTAATCGAGCACGGTGCTGATCGCGCGGCCATTCCGCCAGATCTCCGCGCTGAGTACTCGCCGGGGCGGGCCGAATAACCCGTGCAGGTTGCCGATGTCGTGGATCATGCTGCCGAGGATGATGTTGTAGGCGAAGTCGATGTCGTCCGGGACGACCGTGCCGACCGGGTAGCCGAGCGCCTCGGCGACGAGCCGCTGCCGCTCCCCCTGCCACGCCTCGCGGATCCCCATCGGCAGATCGTTGAAGCGGTGGACTTTGAACTCTGCGGTGTGGAGGCCGTTATCGGGGTGGAGGTGGTTGATCTGCACGAAGCGGACATCGGCCATCGCCCGCACACGGTCCTGCACGAAGCGGTAGGCCGGCTCGTGGCGCTTCATGTAGGCCACCATCAGCAGGACGCCCGCCCGATCCGCCGCCGCGACCATCGCCTCGGCCTCGGCGACGCTCGTACACATCGGCTTCTCGACCAGGACATGCTTGCCGGCCTCGGCGGCGGCGATGCTCGGCGCGGCGTGCGAGCCGGAAGGGCAGACGATCACCGCGTCGATGTCCGAGCGCACCAGTTCGCGGTAGTCGGTGAAACGGCGCTCGGGCGGGACGCCGTATTCCTCGCCCACGGTGACGAGGAGTCGCGGCGAGAGATCGCAGAGCCCGCCGATCGCGAAGCGATCGTCCATCTCGCGCAGGTGCGGCAAGTGCTGGATCTGGGCGATCGCGCCGCAGCCGATGATCCCTACCTTGAGTCGAGCCAACGCTGTCCCTCCTCCTCTGCCTGGTTCGTTCGCACGATCCATGCTCGCGTTGCGTCGTCGACCGCCCACCGCTAGCCGAGGCGCTTGTTCAGGCGCGGATCGAGGAAATCGCGCAGGGCGTCGCCGAGCAGATTGGCCGCCAGCACGCTCAACGCGATCGTCACGCCGGGGAAGACCGCCAGCCACCAGGGGGGCTTGAAGGACTGGGCGAGCACACCGCCCAGCATGTTCCCGAGGCTGGGGGTGGGCGGCAGGATGCCGACCCCCAGGAAGCTCAGCGAGGCTTCGGCGAAGATCGCCGAGCCGAGGTTGAGCGTCGCGATCACCAGGATTGGCGCGACACACTGCGGGAGGATCTGGCGGAACATGATCCGCCCCGGCGTGGCCCCCACGCAGCGCGCCGCCTCCACGTAGGCCATTTCCTTCACTGAGAGGACCACGGAGCGGGTGATCCGCGTCGCCAGGGGGATTTGGGTGATCGCCACGGCGGTGATCACCGTTTGCAGCCCCGGCCCGAGGCTGACGGAGAGGAGCAGCGCGAGGATGAGGGTCGGGAACGAGGTCAGCACCTCGATCAGGCGCTGGCTGAGGATGTCGTAGCGTCCGCCGATGTAGCCGCTGGTCACGCCCCACGCCAGGCCGATCGAGACCCCGAGGACAACCGAGGTGATGCTGACGAGCAGGCTGATCCGGAGCCCATAGATGACCCGCGAGAGGACGTCCCGGCCCAGGTTGTCGGTGCCGAGCCGGTGTGTCGCCGTCGGTGGCTGACGCGCCGCGCCGTAATCGTTCGTGGTCGGGTCGAATGGCGCGAGTTGCGCGGCGAAGAGCGCGGTGAAGATGATCGCGACGAGGACCACCGCCGCCAGCGCGCCGAGCGGCGACGAGCGGAGGAAACGTCGCAGCGTTGTCTGGGCGATCCGTCGTGGGCGCGGGCGCAACGTCGCCGTGCGCCCGACCGCCAGGGCCGGGGAGTCGCCCGATGTCACACGCATCCCCGTCCCATCCTCGGTTCTGTCATCGGCCCCGGCCTCGGTGTCAGCTTCGTCGTCATGCCCCGTTCCCCGCTCCGTTCCGTGCGCTGTGCTGCGCGTCGCGTCCAGTCGCGTTCAGTCGCGTTCACTGGTAGCGGATGCGCGGATCGATCCACGCGTAGCTGAGATCGACGATCAGGTTCACGGCGACGAAGACCAGGCCGTACAGGAGGACGAGGTTCTGGATGACCATCCAGTCGCGTTTGTTCAGCGCCTGAACGAGATAGTTGCCCAAGCCCGGCACGCCGAACGCGGTCTCGGTCGCCACCGCCCCGCCGATCAGCGCGCCCATCGCGGCCCCAGAGGTCGTCACGACCGGCAGGAGGGCATTGCGGAAGACGTGACGCGCGATGACGTGCCCCTCGCGCAGGCCCTTGGAACGGGCGGTGCGTACGTAATCCTCGTGCAGCGCCTCCAGCATCGCCGAGCGGGTCATGCGGGCGAGGGTCGCCGCGAGTCCGAGACCCAGCGCGACCGCCGGGCCGATGACGAGCTGGAGATTCAGCAGCGGATCCTCCCAGAGTTGCACGGTGGCGAGGGGCGGTCGCCAGGTGAAGACGAGGACGAGGACGAGGACGATCGTCAGGCCGATCCAGAAGCCCGGAATCGCCAGGAGGAGGGTCATCAGCAGCCGGACGACGTTGTCGATCCACGAGTTGCGCCGCGTTGCGCTGAGGATGCCGGCGGGGATGCCGATCACCCAGGAGAGGAGGACCGCCAGCAGCGCGATCTCGATCGAGATCGCGCCGCGCCGGATGACCACCGCCCGGATCGGCTCGGTGTTCCAGAAGGAGTGGCCGAAATCGCCCCGCGCGACATCGGCCATCCAGGCGAGATATTGGAGCGGCAGGGGGCGATCCAGTCCCAAGCTGGCGCGGGCCGACGCCAATTCCTCGGGGCTGAGGGTGTACTGGCCCTGCCCCTCCCCCGCGATCTGCGCGATCGGATCGCCGGGCAATACCCGCATGGCGATGAAGATCAGCACGGTGATGCCGAAGATGGTGGGGACCGCTGTCGCCAGACGGCGCAGGAGGTAACGCTGCATCGGTCGGCCTTCCCTGTTGCTACCCTGTCGCCACCCGGTTGTTCTCCGGGGGCTCGCCGATCATCGCCCGGCGCTTACTTGTCCAGCCAGGCCGTGTCCACGCGCCCCCACTCCAGTTGCACGCGCTTGTCGAGCGCGAGGCCCTTGAGATAGGCCCGCCACATCAGCAGATGGTCGGTGTAGCCGATGAAGAGCCAGGGCGGATCCTGGTCGAGCAAATCTTGCAACTGATCGATCAGCGCGCGTCGCTTGGTGTTATCCAGCTCCGCATCGGCTTGTTTCAGCGCGTCATCGAACTTCGCGTTGCTGTAGGCACCGAAGTTCTGCGAGCCCCCGGTCTTGAAGTAGGTGTTGGCGATCGGCGAGATGTCCGAGATCGGCCCCCCGGGCGTGTCGAGCACCAGCGTGAAGCGCCCCGCCTTCTCATCTTCGACGAGCAGGGAACGCTCCGCCACGCGGATCTTGATCTCGATCCCAAGCGCGCGTTTCAACTGGTCCTGGATCGCCGGGGCCATGATCTCCGCGTGCGCCGCCACGGAGGCGCAGAGCAATTCGACCCCCGGTATGCCGTTGGGGAAGCCCGCCTCGGTCAGCAGCTTCTTGGCATCGGCGAGGTCCTGCGTCTTGTCCGGGCGGTAGCCGGGGAGTTTGGCGATCTCCTCGCGCGAGGTCGCGAACGCCCCGCCGTGCGGTGCCCAGCGGGAGAGGTCGATCTGCTCCTGGGTTCTGAACGCCTCGATCAGCCCCTGCTTGTTGAGCGCCAGGTTGATCGCGCGGCGCACTCGCGGATCGTCGAACGGCTTGACCTTCGTATTGATCAGCACCTGATAGGCTCCGAAGGCCCCGACGCGATTCGTCTTCGTTACGTCGGGCTTCTTCGCCCCTTCGTCGTAGGTCTCCTTCGAGACATTCCAGGAGAGATCGGCCTGCCCGGTGAGGACGGCGGTGCCGCGATCGGACCACGCCGCGACGTGGAGCAGCTCGATCGCGTCGAGATAGGGCAGATCCTTGTTCCAGTAGTTGGGGTTCTTGACCAGCGTCCACTTCTCGGCTTCTTTGTATTCCTTGAACATGAACGGCCCGGTGCCGGGCGCGAGTTGCACCTTGCGGAGATCGTTGTTATTCGCCTCCAACGTCTTTTTCGCGTAGATCGCCTGCGTCGGATCGGTCAGCACCAGCAGGAAGATCGGGGAGGGCTGTTTCAGGGTGAACTTCACTGTCAGGGGATCGGTCGTCTCCACCTTGCCGACCGCCGAGAAGCGGTCTTTCAGGAGGCTGACCACCCCTTGCGGCGGGAAGATCATCCGGTTGTAGGTCGCGGTGACGTCGTCCGCGCTGAGGGTCGTGCCATCGTGGAATTGCACGCCGCCGCGCAGCTTGAAGGTGTAGGTCAGGCCATCTGGGGCGATGTCGAAGCGCTCGGTGACGTCGGGCACGATCGTCTTCAGGCCGTCCACGATGTTGAGCCGGACGAGCTGGCTGTAGATGTGGCAGAGCACGGACGCTGCGGCCCCCTGCTGCAGATCGTAGTTCGAGGTGGTCACCCCGAACGCCATGCGCAGGGTGCCGCCCCGTTTCGGATTCGGGTCCGGCGAGACGAGTCGCCCGGCATCGTTGGCGACCGGCGTCGCGGCGGCCCGCGTCCCACTGCCGATGGGCGTTGTGGCGGTGGTCGGGGCCGCCACGGCGACGGCGGGCGTCGGGATCGGCGCGCTGGTCGGGGCGATCGTCGCGGCGACTGCCGGGGCGGCGGTCGTGGGCGTCGCGGCGGTGCCGCCGCACGCCGCGAGGAACAGCGCGATGGTGCCGCTGGCGAAACCCAGCCCGGCAAGGCTGCGCGCGAACTGACGCCGCGTGAGCCGACCGGCTCGGGCCGCCTCGAAGATCGCCTGTGTACGCTCGTCCATCGCTCTCCCTCTTCCCTCTTCCTTCCGTTCTCGTCCCCACATCCGCCGCGTGGCTGGTGGGGCGAGTCGGCGCTGCCTGTGGGTACTCGGAGCGCCGCAGGTCTCGGCCTGGCGGCGGGCGGGCTGCGGTGGCGCTACCGCCCGCTGGCGCGTGGGGCCAGATCGTTCCAGGCCGCCGTCAGCGTGTCGAGCGCGCGGTAGGTGGCATGGACCTGCGTCCAGACCGCGTCCATCGCCGCCTTCAAGGCCACCGGATCGTCGTCGGTCGCCGCGCGTGTGAGGGCCGCGATGCCGCCTTCCTGCGCTTGGGCCGCGCCGTCGGCGATGGCAGCCAGTTCGCGCGCCGCCGCAAGGTGACGCGCGGCCAGTTCGGCGGTGGAGATGTCGGCCAGGGTGTCGGCCTTGTCGAAGGCGGTCGGTGGGTTGTAACGCGGGGGCAGCAGTTCGCCCGTCGCCTGGTCATAGTGCGTGTGGGTCGGCTCGATGTGGGGGGTGACCGACAGGTACAGCGTCATCGGGCGGTCGCTGGTGTTGCGCGCCTGATGCATCTGATGGGCAAAGGCCACGCAGAGTTGGCCCGGTCCCAGGATGGCCCGCTCACCTTCGATCTCCATGTCGCACTCGCCATCGAGGATCAGGAAGATCTCGTGACCGAGATCGTGGCTGTGGCGGGCGTGGACCTCGCCCGGCTCCATCCGCATGAAGCGGCCGCGAATCTGCGGCGTGACGACGAGATTCGCGATGTCGCGGCGAAAATCGTAGATCGGGTATGCCACAGTCCCTCCCTCCCCGCGCCCCGCTGTCTCGCTAGTGACACGGCTCGCTCGCCATCAGTGGTGGCCACGGAGTGCACGAACTCCTTGCGGCATCGGTATCATACAAGCAGTCGGACAATCTAAAGGCAATTATTAACACGCGTAGTCGATTCGAGCAAGACTGCTGCCGCGACCTCGTTCTTTCAAGCGTACAACAAGGAGGAATCGGGCAAGAACTGGAATTGATTTCATCCTATCACGCATCCTGTTCTTGTCAATACCGCACGAATCCGCGTGGAGCGTTCGAGCAAATCTTTCACAGCGCGCATGGTGGTTGCAGCGGGAAAGGCTCGTATGTTACGGTACGACCTTGTTTGGTCCTCGCTCGATTTGTTGCGCGTCGGGCGCATGCGTGAAGGCTGGGGGAGGCATGGCCTGCCCCCGAATGGGGGCGCGACCGTGGCGCGGGGACCTGGGAAAGCGGTCACCATTCACGATGTGGCGAGACATACCGGCGTCTCCGCCGCCTCGATCTCGCGCGTCCTGAATAATCGCCCGAACGTGAGCACCCGGCTACGGTCGCGCGTCGAGGACGCGGTGCGCGAACTCGAATATCAACCGAATCCCGCCGCCCATAGCCTGCGAGGTGGCGCGACCGGCTTGATCGGGTTCCTGCTCGACACGATGGCGAACGGGCCGATCTATGCCGCTGTCGAGCAGTCGCTACGCACCAAAGCGTATTCGATGCTGTTGACGAACACGTAGAACGACCCCGCGCTCGGGGCCACCTACCTGCAACTGATGGCCCGCCGTCGCGTGGATGGGCTGCTGATCGACTCGGGAATCGCCGGTCGGGGCAACCTGATCGCCGAGCTGGTGCGGCTACATATCCCCGCCGTTATCTTCGACCACGATCTGCCGCCCGATGCACCGCATCTCGGCGTGATCCAGAGCGACCACGCCAGCGGGATGCGCGCCGCTGTCGCGCACCTGGCGGAGCAGGGCCACGAGCGGATCGCCCTGATTTGCGGGCCGAACAGTTGGTGGCCCGCGCACGAGCGGCGGCGGGCGTTCCTGGCCGGGCTCGCGGCGGCGGGGATCGCGCCCGAGCCGAGCCTCGTCCGCAGTATCGACATGTCGGCGGCGATGGCCTACGCCGAAGCGAGCGCGTTCCTGACCGCCGCCCGCCCGCCAACCGCCCTGATCGCGGGCGGAAATGTGCTGCTGCTGGGCGTTTTGCGGGCGCTCCAGGCGCATAGCTGGGTGGCCGGGCGGGACCTGGCGCTCGTTGGGGCCGACGATCTCGACATCACGCAACTGCACAGCCCGCCGATCACGGTCATCGCGCGCGATCTCGATATGCTTGGCGAGCTGGCCGTCCACTTGCTGCTCGAAACGATTCAGGGTGGCGGCGGGCGGGGGATGACCCTGCCGACACAACTCGTCGTTCGTGCGTCCTCGCACCTGTGGGTGTGAATGTGGTAGGGCGGTGTTTGCGCCAGTGGCCAGTGGGGGTTGCGTCAGTGGCTGATTGAGGTTGTTGACGCGGATGCTTCGCGGCGGCTCAGCATGACAATTCCCCAGGCAAGTGGCCGAATGCGTACGGAATGACAGAGCGTACATGGTCGGCCACTTCCCCTGGATCTGTCATGCTGAGCCGCCGCGAAGCATCCGCGCCTTGCCCTTTGCGATACGCCAACTCTGAACGCCGCCTCGACCGCGTCGGCAGCATCCCTCGCCAGTGGGGGAGCCTGCGGGTATAATCGCCACGGCCCGACGAGGGGCGGCAGGTGGCCGCGCCAGGGCGAGCAGGAGCGCGCATGGGTTCGAGCGTCAGCGTCGTGGTGACGTGCCACAATTACGGGCGCTATCTGCGCGAATGCCTGGAAAGCATCCTGGCCCAGGAGCGGCGGGCCGAGGAGATCCTGGTGGTGGACGACGCCAGCACCGACGAGACCCCGGCGATCGCCGCCGAGTATGCCGAGCAGGGGGTCCGATACGAGCGGGTGGAATATCGCGACGCCTGCCGCAGCTATAACCACGGGATGGCCGCCAGCACCGGCGACCTGATCGCCTATGTGGACGCCGACAATGCGCTGACACCACGCTTCATCGGCACCCTCGCGGCGCGGTTGGAGGCCGAGCCGACGCTCGCCTTCGCCTATTCGGATCGGTACTGGTCGGGCGAGGCGAGCGTGGCGGCCTGGGCGGAGATCAGCGCGACTCCGGGGCGGATCGCGCGCAGCTACCCGCCCGATCCGGCGATGCTGGTCCACCAGAACTTCATCGACACCACCGCGATGGTCCGTCGCGAGATCGCCGTCGCGGTCGGTGGCTTTCGCACCCTGCCCGCCCTCTGGGACTATCGCTTCTGGCTGACCTTGCTGGAGTCGGGCTATAGTGGCGGCCATATCCCCGAGCCGTTGTATTACTATCGCCTGCACGCGAGCAACATGATCCTCTCGACCCGACCGCAGCATCGCGGGCTGCGCCTCCTGATCCGTCGGGAACATTTCGCGCAGCCGTTCTGGCAACCCTACGTGCGGCCCGAACTGGCGCTGGAATGCGCGGTCGTGCCGGGGCGAGTCCTGCCGGGCGGCACGGTCTGCACCCTCTTCGTCACCCCGCGCGTTCTCGGCGCGGCCTATCCGGCGGCGGTGCGCCTGGTCGTCGCGCTGCCGCCCGGTGTCGAGTGCCTGGCGGCGACCTGCGAACGCGACGGGGGCCGCATCACGACGGGCGGCGGCGTGATCACGGCGGAACTGCCCTACCCGGTGCCGGATCGCGCGGCGGCGGCCCTGCCGCCCATCCTCTGCATGACGGTCGTTGTGCGGGCGTCGCACGACGGCCAGGCCATCGCCGCCAGCCTCGAATGGGAAGACATCTTCGAGTCGCGCCACGAGGCGGTGGCGCGGATCGCCCTGCCCTCGCTCGCCGTGCGGCCTCCGTTCGCGCTGCCGGTCGCGTCGGGCGCGCTCCAAGTCATCCGCGAGCAGTTCGGCCCGGTCGAGGCGATCAGCGTCTGGGCGGCGATGCCGCCGGGTGCGCCGCACGCGAGTGTGCCGCTCCCGCCTGCGGAGGCGGAGGCGGATGGGACGGTGCGGATCGATCTGCGCGCCGCGCCGGAACGGTTCGCGGCGATCGTGGTGCAGGGCGAGCTCCTGGGGAACCAGGTGGTGCTACTGCCCGCCGTCGCGCCGCCCGCTCGCGCGGTCGGCGGTGTGCGGGTGGGAGGGCGACGCGCGAAACTGACCGCGTTGCGGCGCGTGCTGCGCGGGGGCAGGGCATGAGGGGCGACACGCGCCGCGCGGGCGACCGGGGCTATCCGTTGCGCTTGCGCCCCCAGCGACCGGGCTCCTGCTCGCGCGCGGCGAGCGCGGCCTCCACTTTGGCGGTGTAGTCGCGCTGCTCCTGCACCTGCGTCTCCAGGGTGCGGAAGGCGTCTTCGGCGCGGCGACGTTCGGCGGCCTCGGCCGCGAGGCCCGCACCCAACGCTGCGGCGTGCCGTTCCTGCCCCTGATGCAAACCTTGCAACTCCTGGAACTCGGCGTAAAGGCGGCGATTGGCGGCCTCGAGCGCGGCGAACTGCGCGTCGCGCGCCGCCGTGGCCTCCAACTGGAGTTGGATCAGATCCTCCAGATGGGCGATGTACGCTCCGTCCGGCACCTCGGGGAGCCAGCGCGTCGTCGCGTCGTCGGTTGTCATCCGCAACACCTCCTCGTAGCCACGCAGGGTGTCCTCGGCGGCCTGTCGCCAACTATGGCCTGTGGGGATCGGCGGATCGACCCCCTGCCGTGATGGGGCCGACCAGGCGGCGGCGAGCGCGGCGGCGAGGCTGTCCGAGGAGGTCGGATCGCAGTATCGCGCCCGCTCGCCCAGGTATTCCGCCGCGCCGCTGTTGACCGTCGTCACGATCTGCGCGCCGCCGAGCGCGGCTTCCAGGCTGGACAGCCCGACCGTCTCATGGAAGCTCGGCTGGGCGTGGACGCGCGCGGCGGCGTAGGCGTCGGCGAGATCGTCGGGCGCGAGATTCGGCAGGAAGAGGACCGGCGTGGGGGATTCCGCCGCCTGGGCGCGGCAGGCGGCGATGTACCCGGCAGCTTCGTCCGTTTCCTGCCCGGCCAGCACGAGAGGCAGCGCGAGGTCGCGGCAGGCGCGGATGAGGGCGAGTTGGTTCTTCAGCGCCTCCTTGCGCCCGGCGCAGAGGACGAAGCCGCGCGGCGTGAGTCCGTGCCTGGCGCAGAAGCGCGCGCCGTCGCCATCGGCATAGCGGCGGTCGACCGCGTTCGACACGACCCGAATGTTCGCGCCGAGACCGGGGAAGGTGGCGGCGATCTGCGCCGCCTCGGCCCGCGAGTTGGGCAGCAGGAGCCGTGCCGCGCCGAGGGTGAGGCGTTGCAAGGCCCGTTCGGCGTGGTCGAGGGCGCGCTGGCCCGCGCCATCGTGGTCCGGGTCGCGGGTCGCCAGACGGAAGCCCGCTGGGTTCCAGTAGATCGGCGAGACGACGACCGGCAGCCCCCAGCGACGGGCGCGGATCGCCTGGCGCACCGGATCGCCGATGACCTGTGTGTTGAAGATGTGGACCAGATCGTAGCCGCCTAGGTCCGGCACGAGCCCGCCGACGAGTTCGGCCTCCACCCCGAGGAGGCGCAATTCTTCCGCTGTACGCGTGGCCTGCGTGGCGTCGCCGCCCGGTCGTTCGCGGTAGTCGGGCCGGATTTGGAGCAGCACTCTCATCGGTCGGCCTCACTCGCCGTACTCGGATTGTGCGACGTGCGTTCCCGCGCGAGCGCCGCGCCAGCACCCAGGAGACTCGCCGCGATCGCGGGATTGCGCGCGGCGGCGGTGGCCTGACCGGCCATCCCACGCCGCAATTGGTCGCGGATCGGTTGTGGCGTGCCGAGCGCGAGGTCGAGCGCGGCGTTGAGATCGCCGTCCCGCGCGATCCAGGGCGAGAGGGCCAAGTGCGCGAGGCCGAGGCTGTCCAGGAACGCGCGGATCTTTGGGCTGATGCCCACGCCGATCGGCGGCACCCCGGCGACACCCGCCAGGATAAGGGGGTGCAGGCGCGTCGATACGAGCGCGTCAAGGTCGCCGAGTGTGGCCTGCAAGGCCAGGTGGTCGGGCGGATCGTCCGCGATACGGGCGCGCGCGCCGTGGCGCATCCGGGCGATGATCCGCTCCTCGATCGCGCGGTCGTCGTCGTACCGCCGCTGGAGGGGGATGAAGACCGGCGTCGCCTCCCAGCGCTCGACCGCGTGATCGGCACCCGCCGCCAACCAGGAGAGGTACCGCTCGAAGTAGGCCGCGCTGCTGGTCGTCCAATTCTCGCCGAAGCGCAGCCAGGCGCGCGCCACGAATCCGACGCTGCGCCCGGTCGTGCCCGCGCCGACGACTGGTGACAGGCGCACCGCCGGATCGGCGGTCAGTTCGGGGCGGGGCGTGATCAGCCCGGCGGCGCGCAACTCGGCGAGCGAGAGGGGATCGCGCACGGTGATCGCCGAGGCGAGCGCCAGGATGGTGCGGGTCAGCCCGCGCCCGCCCGCCGTCAGCAGCGGGCCGACGCCGACGCCGTAGACCAGGATCGGGAGGCCGAGGCTGTGCGCGACGAGGATGGCTCGGTAATGGGGATAGAAGAGCGAGGGGTCGCCGTGGAGGAAGTTGTGCGCGCTGATCCGCGCGTCGTAGTCGTAGATGAAGCCGCCGCCGCCGACGATCAGGAGGGCGGCGGTGTCGAGCGCGGTGGCGATGGCCGCATCCTCGAAGGCGATCGTCGCCACGTTCGTCGCGCCCGTCGGGCGAACGGCGGCGACGAGCGCAGCGTCGCCGCTGGCGATGACGAAGTGGGCGGTCGGCAGCGCGGCGCACAGTTCGGCCAGCATCGCCGCCAGGATCGCGTCGTCGCCGAGATTGGTGAAGCCGGCCGCGCCGACGATCACCACCCGCCGCTCGATTGTTTCCGATTCGCGCGCCCCATCGTGCATCGATCGACCCATCCGCATCGTCGGCATCGTCGGCCAGCGCGCCCGAGTGGCACCGCTTCATGCCACGCGCTGATGGTAGCACAGCGCGCGACAACGGCGGCGCGCGCCGCTGGAGCTTGGCGCGCGGCACGACGCAAGGGGGCGGCCAGGGGCGACGATCGAAAAGCGGGCGGCGCGGAGATCATCTCCGCGCCGCCCGCGCCGCCCGGCCGATAGTCGCTCTGAGCTAGTTACCGCTGTTGGCCGCCCCGAGAACGGCGCTCAGGCCGACAATGGCACAGGCCAGCACGAAACCAACTACGAGGATGGCCACGCCGGCCATCATCCACTTGCGCTGCGTCGCCTTGAACGCCTCCGCGCTGGCCCATTGCTTGCCCTGCCAGGATAATTCATTCCCTTTGAACAGCAAAAAGATGCGGTCGATCGGCGAGAAGAGCAGGCCGATGATGATCCAAAGCGCGCCCGCGCCGTTGAATGCCGACCAGATCCAGCCCAACAGGAACGCGCCCCAATTGAGCCCCTGCACCTCCGCTGGGACGGGCATGCTCGCGCCCTGCCCCGAGGTGTTGGCGGCCTCATAGCCACTCTGCTGCCCGTAGGTTCCCGGCTGATTGTAGGCCACGCTCCGCTTCCTTTCGCTCGCGCTCATTTGCGCGCACTTCTCCGACCGCCGATGGATTGATAATGCCCTGGCGACGTCCTGTGGTAGTTTGGTGACAGTGCCCTATCTTAGCAGGAAATGCCGTCCCTGCTACGCCCCTTTTGTCCTATCTTGGCCGAAGCCGTATGGGCAATCGGCGTCCGTATCCACGATGGGGTTCCACCAGCAAGAACGTATGTCGGGAGATTCTGTTTCTGCGCTGTCGATGTGGTTAAGGGATCGAGGGCGCGTCGTGCGGGCGACTCGCTTCCGTCCCCGCCACCTTGCGGCGCAGGCGCGCGAGGCGGTAATGGAGATTGTCGCGCTCGGTCGCGAGATTGCGCAGCGCGAGAAGGCTTAGGGCGGCCTCAACGATCGCGATCGCCGCCGCGTAGTCGCGCGCGATGTGCTCGTGGTATTTCGCGAGTTCGATCGAGGCCCAGGGGTCGGGGCGCTTCCGCCGCGCCTCGGCCCGGATGACCTCCCGCCACACCGGCACCGCCTCATCCCAGCGCCGCGCCTGCTTCAGCGCGTTCGCCAGGGCGAGTCGCGCCGTGCGTCGGAGGAGGGGCGGCAGCGCGGGGTCGGCGAGGGCCCCGCGGAACGCGGCGATGCTGGCCTCCTGACGGCCGAGCGTGGCGTGGAGGGTGGCCAGGCCGTACCGATCGGCCCCGGCGAGTGGCGGGAGGGCAACGGGGAACGTCGCTCCCGGCGCGTCTTCGAGGAGGTGGCCGAGATGGATCAGCAGGGCCAGCAGGGTGACGATGTCGGCCTGATTGTGCGCGAAGACCGGCAGGAGCGGGCGCGGGTCGCCGTCGCGCAGGTAGCGGAAGTAGAGATCGGGGATGAGCGCGCCCGGCACGTCCAACTCGCGTCGGATGCCGAACAACTCTTGTTCGAGGTTGCCGAGGCTGCAACTCGGCAGGCGGTGTTTCCAGACCCGCCGTGCGGGGTGGAGGAGGTCGAGGTGGGGTCGCGTGCGCCCGCCCGCGCGCGCCTCCATCCGCGCCATGATGAAGCGCGTGGTGAGGAGCGGCCAATCGAAGCTCTTGCCGTTGAAGCTCACGAGCGCGCCGTAGTCGGCCAGAGCCGCGCCGAGGGCGTGCAGCAGGGCGCGTTCCTCGCGCAGATGCCGCAGGAAATATTGGCGCACCACGAAGGTTTCGTCGCCCTCGGGGTCGGTGGAGAGATAGCCGAGTCCGACCAGGAAGACCTGGGTGCCGGTCCCACCCGCCAGGCCGGTCGTCTCGGTGTCGAGCAAGAGCAGGCGCTCGTGCGGCAGCGCGGCCAGGCGCGGGTCCTTGCCGAGCGCGGCCAGGAGCGCTGGCGCGACCGCGCGCAACGCGCCGAGCGGGTGTGGCCCATGGCGATAGTCGAGCGGGTAGCGGCGCTCGATGACGTAGCAGGGGCCGAAGGGGGTCTCCTCTTCGCGCCCGCCAAGGAGGAGAGGGGCAGGCGTCGGCGGTGGCGATGGCTGCGCGCGCGCGCTCACCGGGGCGAGCGGTCGTCCTTGCAGGGCCGCCAGTCGCTCGCGCAACGTCTGTGAACCGGTCGTCGCTCCCGCGCCGCTCATATCCCGCCCGGGCCGTCCCCCGAACGCGCCAGCGGCGTTGGCGCGGGGGAGCGCCGCATCTATAGGTCGGCTCGTCGCTGCTCGTCGCTGGAGGCAAGTTGTAGGATAGATGTTCGTACATGTCAAGTGCGAGTGGCCGTTCACCGCGCATAGATGGTATGGCGCGTCGGTCCGGTGCCGCAGGATCGCTATGGTACAATGACGCCAATTGGGAGCGCGGGTGCGGATGCGGCGGGGTGTGGGGCGTGCGAAACGCCCCGATCCTGCCGGTGGAGAGGGAGACGGCGACGATGGCGGCGACCGAGCGACCAACGCTGCGGCGGGTCACGATCGAGCTGACCGATCGGGAGTTCGCGCAACTCCTGATGACCGCGCGCGCGGAAGACATCCATCATGCCGGGGTCTTCGATCTGCGCGGCGCGGTGATCACGGTCTGGGAGCGCCCGTGGGCCGACACCGACGCCTGGAAATATCTGAGCAAGATCGGGGAGATCCACTACCAGCACCCGGCGTCGAACGTGCCCGCGACGGTGCGCCGCCTGATCCTCCACGGCGGCCACACGGTCGACGAATTGCTCAGTTCGCTGGCCCATCTGATCGGGCGCGAGCGCAAGAGCATGGTTGGTCTGGTCGCCGAATGAGCGAGTCGGAGGGGTCGCGCGATCTCGGCGATGGCCTGGTGCTGCGCTGGGCGACCGCGACCGACCGCGACCGCATCGCCGAGTTCAATGCCTGGGCGTTCCGCGAGACGGAGGAGCAGGCGCCCCTGTCGCGGGACCGCGCCATGATCCGCGAGCTGATGAGCGGTCGTCACCCGCTCGTCGGGCCGACCGACTTCGTCTACGTCGAGGATCGCGCCACCGGGGCGGTCGTCTCCAGCGCGTGCCTGATGCGGCAACGCTGGACCTACGAGGGTATCTCCTTCGGCGTTGGTCGGCCGGAACATGTCGCCACCGACGCAGCCTATCGCAACCAGGGACTCGTGCGGGCGACCTTCGCGGCCCTGCACGAGTGGAGCGCGGCGCTCGGGGAGCCGGTTCAGGCGATCACCGGCATCCCCTACTTCTATCGCCAATTCGGCTACGAGTATGCGCTCGATCTCGAAGGCGGGCGGATGGCCTACCCCGCGACGCTGCCCGCGCTGGCGACCGGCGAGGACGAGGCGTACACCTTGCGCGAGGCCACCCCCGCCGACATCCCGTTCATCGCCGCCCTCTACGACGATCGCCGCGCCGACAGCATGGTCTCGGCGCTCGTCCCGGACGAGTACTGGCGCTACGCCTTTGCGCCGCTCGGGACGCCGACCGCGCCTGGGGGAGAGTTCAATCGCCAGTGGCGGCTGCGGATCATCGCCGACCGGCAGGGCGCGACGTGCGGCTACGCGCGCACCGGCACGATGCTGTGGGGCGACTCGTTCTATCTCTGGGATCTCTCGGTCGGCGACGGTATCCCCCTGCGCCCCGCCGCCCTCAGCGCCTTGCGGGCGTTGGTCGCGGCGGGGGGCGAGGCGGAACGGGCGGCACGAGGGGCGGGGCAGGAGGACGCCTCGTTCAAGCAGATCATGCTCTGCCTGGAGCGCGAGCATCCCCTTTATGCCGCGCTGGGCGAGCGGATCGCGCCGCTGGCGGTCACGCCCTACGCTTGGTACGTCCGCGTGCCGGATCTGCCCGGCTTTCTGCGGTTGGTCACCCCGGCGCTCGAACTGCGCCTCGCGGCCTCGCCGATGGCCGCCCACACGGGCGAACTGCGCCTCGATTTCTATCGCGGCGGCCTGCGACTCACCTTCGATGCCGGACGCCTGGCGGCGGTCGCGCCGTGGCGGCGACCAATCTGGGGCGAGCGTCAGGACGCCGGGTTCCCGCCGCTCGTCTTCCTGCAACTCCTTTTCGGGCGTCGCAGCCTCGCCGAACTGCGCGCCGCGTTCCCCGATGTGCGCGCCACCGCCGAGGCCACGGCCCTGCTGGACGCGCTGTTCCCGAAGCGGGTATCGCGCATCGCCGCCCTGGACTGATGGAAGACAAGACAGTGGGGGAGGCGCGCGCCTTCAGCGCTCGTAATTGCCCGGTCGGCCGGGGGCGAGGCCCAGTGCCTGGGGGGTGAGGGCGCGATCCTGGGGGAAGAAGTTGGCCCGGCCCAGCCACGCGCGCTCGTCGGTGCGGATCGCGAGGATGTGTGTCAGGGCCTCCTCGGGGTCCGGCAACGGCTCGCGCGGGCGGAGGCAGAGCCCGCCGACCGGGCGATCTCCTTCGAGGACGAGGATGCGCGCGCCCGAGGGGGTGGTACGGATCGGGACGAGGTAGGTGCGGCCCGGAAAGACGATGCTCTTAATCGGCAGCGCGCCCTCGCGCCGGAGTTGGCGATAGGCGGCATAGCCGAGCATCCGTCGCGTGAGACGCGCGGCGCGGATCTGCGCGTACCAGCCGCGCCGCCGCGCCGCCGCCGCGCGCAGCACCTCGCGTTCCACGCGGCGCATGAGCCAGAGGCCGAGCGCGCTCGATCCGACCGCGAGCAGCAGCCCGAGCAGCCAGCCGAGCGGCGGTGCGGTCGCCACGAGGCGGGTCGCCCCGAGGAGCGTGCTAACGGCGAGGCAGGCGAACGCACCGAACGCCAAAAACCGGAAGCGGCGACGATCACGCAGAGGATGCGGGCCGCGCCGGTTCGTAAGGAGCAGCGCGGCGAGGAGCAGGCCGAGCACGACGCCCGCGCCCGCCACCGCCCAGGCGAACGCGCCGCGTCCCTGTCCGCCATCCAGCATGGCGAGTCCGAGTCCTGCGGCCATGCCCGCCGCGCCCAGTCCGGCGACTGCCCCTGCGGCGTGCGCGGTGAGAGTGACGTCGCCCTGGACCCGCTGCTGTACTTTGTCGAGGATACCGCTCGCCGCTCGCTGCCGCGCCCGAATCCGCCGTCGCTCTTCCATCTTGTGCTCCACTGTGTGGGCTGTTGTCGGGGTATGGGTGAGGCGGGGGACCCTGGTCCTGGCGTCGTGGCGGTCGGCGGGGCACCCTCACCCCCGGCGTCGCTGCGGCTCGCCACCCCGCCGCCCAGAGGGCCCCCGCCCATCCGAGGAGAGGGGAGGAAGGGAGGCGCGGACTCAATGGCTGACTGCGGGGGGTGGCGGTTAGCGGGTGCGTGCGGTGGCGATGGCTGCCTGGCGGCGGGCCTGGTCGCGCGCGTCGTTCGGGAGGCCGCCGGCGGCGTCTGCGTCGTAGCCCCAATCGAGCAGGCCTTCGTCAAGGGCGCGGGCGATGATCAGGCGGTGGATCTCGCTCGTCCCCTCCACGATCATCAACTGGCGGGCGTCGCGATAGTAGCGCTCCGCCGCGTAGTCTTTGAGGTAGCCGTAGCCGCCGAGGGTTTGCACCGCGCGATCGGCCGCGCGCACCGCGACCTCGCTCGCCTTCGCCTTCGCCATCGAGAGGAAGTGGGCCACCCGGCGGTCGTCCTGACCCTGATCGACCAGCCAGGCGGCGCGGTAGGTGAGCAGCCGGGCGGCCTCGGTTTCCATCGCCAGTTCGGCTAGGTCGAAAGCGATCGCCTCGTGGTTGATCAGCGGCTCGCCGAAGGCGCGACGTTGTTGGGCGTAAGCGAGCGCGTACTGCGTCGCCCCGGCCGCCAGCCCGACGCACCGCGCGGCCACCAGCGGGCGCACGACGTTGAGGTGGCGCATCACGATCGGGAACCCCTGATCCGCCGCGCCGAGGAGGGCTGAGGCCGGGACGCGACAGTCGTGCAAGTCGATCTCCACGACCGGGACATTGAGGACGCCCATCTTGGGGAGTTCGCGGACGAGCCGGAAGCCCGGATTCGGCAGATCGACGATGAAGACGCTTACGCCGCGTGTGCCCGAGCCGGGCGTGGTCTTCGCCACGACCAGCGCGTAGTCGGCGACGGTCGCCTGCCCCGCCCAGAGCTTCGCGCCGTTCAGCACGTACTCGTCGCCATCGCGCGTGGCGGTGGCCTGGATGTTGCCCGCGTCGGAGCCCGCCTCGGGCTCGGTGAGGCAGAAGCAGCCGCGTAGCCGACCCTCGGCCACGCCGCGCACATACCGTTCCTGCTGCTCCGCCGTCCCGGCCATCGTGATCCCGGCGGTCGCCAGGCGCGTGGTCAGCAGCAGCAGGCCCGCGCCGCTGTCGTACTTCGAGACCTCCTCGATCGCGATGGCGAGGCCGAGCGAGCCCGCGCCGCCGCCGCCCTGCTCGACCGGGAGCCCCAGCGCGAGGAGTCCGGTGTCGCGGAAGGCCGCGGAATAGTCGAAGGGATACTCGCCCGTGCGATCGGTCTCCGCCGCGCGCGGGGCGATCACCTCGCGCGCCACCCGCGCTGCGGTCACGCGGATCTGTTCCTGCTCTGGCGTCAGCGCGAAATCCATGCCTTGTCCTCGCTCCATCGTCTAGCGGGGAAGCGATGCTGCCCCGCCCCCGGTTGTCCCACGATATTGTAACAAGATCGCGACAAGCGCCAATGGGCCGGGGCGACAATGCGGCGGGAACGAGGAGGGGCGGGAGAACGAACTGGCGACGATCGTATGCGCAACCTCCAGTCGTCCGACGCGCTCGTGTCGCCGCATCGGCTCAGACGCCGGGGGGATCGACGAGCAGTTGGGCGTAATTCGCCAAGGAGCGTCGATACCGCGTCAGGTGACGCGATAACGCCGTCAGGGCGAGCGCGATGGCCTCGCGCTCGCGTCCCGTGTCCACGAGCGCGAGCGCGAGGAAAGCGCTGACCGCGTCGTCCAAATCGTCTGACGCGACCCCTTGCTCGGTCGTCAGCAAGGCGACGCTTTCCGCCGCCTGGCCGAGGTTGCGCAACGAGCTGGCCAACTGGATCACGGCCCGCCGTCGGCGTTCGCCGAGCAGCCCGAGTTCGAGCGCCTGGCGATACAACGGCACCGCCAGATCGGAATGGCCGGTCGAGTCCAACGAGGCCGCCCGCTCGAACACCGCCACCGCGCTGTCCGCAGGCAGTTCGGCGACGAGTCGTTCCATATTGGTCAGGAATTCTTCCTCACCCTGGGCATCGAGCGATGCCCAGAGGTCTGCCACCCGCTGTTCCCAGTCCATACTGAGTCACCCCTCGAAATGGATTTTGATTTCAGGCGCGACGTGGCTGACCGGTGGCGATGGTGATGTTGGCGGCGTCCTGCGTGATCTTGCTCACCGCACTGTAGTCCTCGCGACCGTAGCCGAGCCCTTTGGCCTGCGCGAAGAGTTGATGCGCCAGGGCGGCTTCCGGCATCGGCACGCCGAGGTCGCGCGCCGCTGCGAGCGCCGCGCCGAGATCCTTGTGCATCAACTCCAGCGCGAACCCGCCGTCGTATTTGTCTTGCAGCATGTACTGGGGCAGCCAGTTGGCGAGCAGGTAATTGCCGCCTGTCGCGGTCAGCACGATGTCGCGCACCTTTGCGAGATCGGCCCCCGCCTTCACGGCGAAGGTCAGCGCCTCGCCGAGCGCGGGCATCAGGATGCCGATGATGATGTTGTTGGTCAGCTTGGCGATCTCGCCGTGGCCGATCGGGCCGACGTGGGTGATGCTGGTCCCCATCGCCGCCAGCACGTCGCGGTGGCGCGCGAAGAGGTCGGGCTCGCCGCCGACCATGATCGTCAGTTCGCCACTGGCCGCGCGCGCGGGGCCGCCGCTGACCGGCGCGTCGAGCATGCCGATACCGTGTCCGGCCAAGCGCTCAGCGATCGCCTTGGTCGCGATCGGCGAGATCGTGCTCATGTCGATCAGCGTGAGTTCCTGACCGGCGACCTTGCCCGCCACCAGGCCGCGCTCGCCGAAGCAGGATTCCTCGACCTGCGGGGCATCCGGCACCATCGTGACGACCACCTCGGACGCCGCCGCGACGCCAGCCGGGTCTGCCGCCACTTGCGCGCCCAGGGCGGCCAACTCCTCGACCGGGGCGCGATTACGGTGCGGACAGACGGTGACGGTATAGCCCTTCTGGAGCAACTGGGCGGCCATCAGCTTGCCCATCGTCCCGACGCCGACGACGCCAACGCGCGTACTCATCCCTCAGCCTCCTTCACCCATTCGATACGACCGTACGATCGTACTGTGCCGGACTATACCCGATTACGCGCGGTGCCGGAAATACCAGGCGCTCGTACGGGTGCGGTTCAGGATCGTGCGTGGCGGAGGCGGGGGTGCCGTTGAGGTAGGGGCGGCGGTACGGCGCGGGGATGCCGTTGGACTGCGGCCCCGCCGCGCTCGCACCCGTAAAGGGCAGATGCTCCCGCCACGACGGGACACTGCCCGCCGCGACGGGCCTTCCGTGCCGTCGTCCCGGCTGAAGGCGCGGCCACGACGTCTACGGCAGAGCGCAGCGGGGCCCGCCTACGGGAACTGGAGGGCTGGGGTGGGGGGTGCTGATCTACGGCGGCGTTTGATTTCAAACAGGATTGGACTTTCTCTTTCACAGATCCATTTCGAGGGGGGATCTCGGGGGCGTACCTCGTCAACGGGCAAACGTTAACGATCGCCCATACCGTCCCTAACGGCGACCGAGAGGGGGTCAAGATGCGGGTTGGGACGGCTGGGACACGCTTGGTTCTTCTCGGAGGATACCAGGGACTCGGTCAAAGCCCCGATCGTAGCTCATAAGCCTCGCGATACCCTGCTGCTCAATCTGTGCGGCCGTCAAGCAGTCCTCAAAATCGAGCTGGATGTAGGTGGCGTACAGATCAAGCGCACGCAGCAACCGGCGCTTGTTCGGCACTTTCAACCCGCGAAGCAAGAGGACCGGGCGAAGCCTGGCACTCACGTCGGCGTGGTTCAGCGTATATTGCCTCGGCGAGGAAAGGACAAAGACGACCTCGGCGAGGACGACCTCAGACGTCGTCGCCTCCTCACCCGCCTGGATGCGCTGCAACAGCGCCAGGCATGCCTGAGACTTGTCTGGGTCGTCCCTCGTCAAGTAGCGGAGAAAGATGTCCGTATCGAGGAAGATCACCCTTCCCCCCGCTTTCCCCACTCGGCTTTTTCTTCTTTGACCTCGCGAATCAACTCTCCAACGTCCACGTCTCGCCCAAGTGACTGAACCGATCCAGCGGCCGATTCCAGCGTGAAACTGGCCGGGATCAAGCGTACCTGGCCATCCTCTATCGCGAAGATCACCTTGTCCCGCGCCTTGATCCCCAAGAGTCGCCTGACCTCGGCCGGCAAGGTCACTTGGCTGCGCTGCGTCACGGTCGCGGCGATTTTCCTCATATCGAGTCCTCCGTTGCTTGCCTATACAATCAATGTTTTGTACCAATAGCAATGCATTGTTGTCAATACATGCATGCTCCGGCCCAGGCCGCCCACGATCCGGCGACCACGCCGAATGGGCAAAACGCCTGCCGGAAACGATCGTGCCGCTGACCAATGTGAACAAAGATCGAGCCATGCGTCCCCCGCGACGACGGGGAGCGTATGCCCCGTGGCTGCCGGAAAGCGATGCATCCCCTGACAAAGCGGATCGGATGTGCCCAGGGCGAGCTGGGCGAGAAGCTGCGTACACGTCGCAAACTCCGTCGCCATATCGATGTCGAAGACGCTCAAGAGTTGATCGAGGTGGTGCGTCAGGCTGCGGTTATCCTGCCGACGATTACCGAAGCGATCCCGCCCGTAGTCCGCGATGCGCGGGACGATTATCTGATCGCACAAGCATTGCTCGGCGGGGCGGATGTTTTGATTTCCCGCGACAAAGATGTGCTCGCGCTCGCGCAAGTGGAGCAGGTGCGGATGCTCGGTCCTTTCCAGTTCGTCCGGCTGTATCTTGGCGATGAAGCGCATCGAGAGGGCCGCTTCGTGTCCTCAGCCGGTGGTTTGCAAGCCCGCCGCGATCCCGTTGATGCTGTTGTGGATGGCCTCCAGCAGGGCGGCGCGCTCATCCGCTGGGGCGCCGTCGGGGAGGGTGCGGTAGCGGCGTAGGAGGGTAATTTGCGCTAGATGGAGCGCGTCGACATAGGGGTTGCGGAGCCGGATCGAGCGCGCGAGGGTCGGCGAATTTTCGAGGAGTTCGCGCTGATCGGTCACCGCGAGGACGCTGGCGACGCTGCGCGCATATTCCTGGCCGATGGTGGCGATCACCGCCGCGCCCCCCTCGGCGGCCAGGGTGGCGTAGCGGCCAAGCGTGGCGAGATCGGCGGTGCCGAGGCTGAGTTGGGCGTTGTCGAGCGCGGTGCGGAACGCGCCCCAGCCGATATACATCGCCCGCAAGGTCGGCAGGTTCCCGGCGGCGATCGCGGCGGCGAGGGCGCTGCCGACCCCGAACCAGCCGGGCAGATTGGCGCGCACCTGGGTCCAACTGAAGACCCAGGGGATCGCGCGGAGATCATCGAGGGTCACGGTCGCCGCGCCGCCACCGGCCCGACTGACGGGGCGCGAGGCGAGATTGAGTCCCCCGAGTTCGAGGAAGGGGGTCGCCTCGCGGAAGAAGGCCAGGAGGGCGGGCGATTCCTTCACGCCGCCCACGTAGGCCAGGCGCGAGTCTTCGGCCAAGCGCTCGATCGTCGCGAGCCAGTCGGCGGGTGGCGGCGTCTCGGCGGTGCCGAGCGCCGAGAGGAGGAGGGCGTGGATCGTCTGCTCCAGGTGGCGCGCGGCGATGTCCGGGTGGCCGTAGCGCGCGGAGATGACCTCGCCCTGCTCCGTGACCTTCAATTCGGGCGTGCGCGCGGCCTGCGGTCGCGCCAGCACGGCGCGGCCCATCGGCCCACCGCCGCGCCCGACCGCGCCCCCGCGACCGTGGAAGATCGTCAGCCCGATTCCCAGTGCAGTCGCCGCGCGCCCGAGCGTATCCTGTGCCCGGTAGGTCTGCCAGGTGGCGGCGAGGTAGCCCCCATCCTTGTTGCTGTCGGAGTAGCCGACCATCACTTGTTGATGATCGCCGCGCGAACGCAGCGCGGCGCGGTAGGCCGGGCGGGCGCAGAGACGGGCGAGTATCTCGCCGCACCGTCGCAATTCGGCGATCTCCTCGAACAACGGCACGATGTCGAGGCGACTAGCGATGGCGCCATCGGCGGCGACGGCGACCAGCCCAGCCTCGCGCGCCAGGACCAGCACGGCGAACACGTCGCTCGGGGCGCGGCACATGGAGATGATGGCCGTCTGGCAGGCGGCGGGTCCGCACAATGCCTGGATATCGGCCATCGCGGCGAAGGTGTCGAGGATGTCGCGCGTGCGCGGCGAGAGGGTCGCGGCGTCCTGGGCGAACGGGCCGTCGCCGAGTCGCGCTTCGAGGAGGGCGACGCGACCGGGCTCATCGAGGGCGACATATCCCGGTAGGCCGTTCAGGCCGAGCAGTTCCGCGACCGCGCCGTTGTAGCGGTCGGCGTGTTGGCGAATTTCCAGTTCGGCCAAGTGGAAGCCGAAGAGCGCGACCCGATCCTGCAAGTCGTGCAGGGCCCCCGCCGCGACCCGCGCGCCGCCGTGCGCGGTGAGGCTCGCCGCCAGGAGGGTCAGGTCGGCCTGGAACTCGTTCACGGAGCGATAGCCGCCCGGACTGTCGCCCTCGACGCGGCGCAGGCGCTCGCCGATCAGCCCGCACTTGCGCCGGTATGGCTCGTCGCGCCAACGCCGCACCGGCTGGACCCCCAGTTCGGCGAGGTCGCGGTCGAGCGAGGCGAGGAGGGCGGGGGAGGCACCGTTCAGCCGCGCCGAGACGCTGAGATCGACGCCGAGCGCGCGGACGTCCTCGCGGTAACGGCGCAGCACCGCCGCGCGCGACAGCCGGGCGGCGGCGCGCGAGATGTCGGCCGTCACGCCGGGATGCCCGTCGCGATCCCCGCCGACCCAGGTGCCGGGCCGCAGCCAGCGCGCGGCGGCGGCGTGCGCGGCGGCGTGCGCGGCGGGATAGGTCGCGCCCACCGTCGTTATCAGCGTGCGACCGATCTGCGGCGCGACATCGTACATGGTGCCAGCGAGCACGGTCAGGACACTCTGGACCTCGTCCAGGACGCCGGGCTGCGCCTCGCGCGCGGCGGCGGTCTGCCAGATGAGGGTGATGCGCGCGCGCAGGGCGTCGAGCGTGGCGGCCTGCTCGCGCGCCAGCCCGTCAGGCGCGTCGAGTTGGCCGATGAGCGCGGCGGCCTCCTGGAGATGATGCCGCAACGTGCGTCGCCGCGCTTCCGAGGGGTGGGCGGTGAAAACGGGGCGCACGGCGAGCCGGTGGAGGCCGTCGATCAGCGCGTCGTCGGCCACCGCGCCGTGGTGCAGCGTGGCGATGGCGGCGGCGATCGACTCGTGGAGGACACCGCCCCGGTGTTCCTGTTCGCGTAGCACGCGGACCCGATGGTGCTGTTCGGCCAGGTTGATGAGGTGGAAATAGACGCTGAAGGCGCGGACCAGCGCGAAGAGGAGCGGGGTCGGTTGGGCGTCCACCCAGGCGAGCAGCGCGGCCTCGCGCGCGGGGGCCTCGCGTTCTCGCTCGTCGCTACGCAAGGCGATCGCCCCCGTGCGAAGGTGTTCGACCGCCTCGAAAAGCGCGGCTCCGCCCTGCTCACGCAGGACCTCACCGACGAGATCGCCCAGGCGGTGCACGTCATGGCGCAGTCGGTCGCTCGGCTCCGCGCGCGGGGTGGGCGGGGTGGGCGGCGCGGGGGGGCGGTCGGTGTCGGTATGACGATGACTATCCATACCGTATGGCCTTTCAGGTGCGGCATTGGCGACGTGGCGTGGCGGATAGAGCGTGGCGATTGTAGCATCGCCCGTCGCGATCGATCGCCCGCTGCCACCGGGTGGGAGCACAAGGCAAGCGGCGCGCGAACACGACATATCCCTCCACCGCTTGTCCACTTCGCGGGGATGCGGTGGAGGGGATGCAGTGGCATCGGGACGCGGTGCATGGTGGCTACCTTGATTACCGACCACCGACTATCCCAGCCTATCCGGCCAGTAGTCCGACAAGTGGTTGACAGGTTGGGCGCGATGCGGTAGCGTGCTTACACGGTCTGGGCATGGTGCATAGGGCGGTCGAGGGGCAGCGGTCGAGTATCGGCAGCGCATGACGAGTGGAAGAATGGTACGGTCGGCCATCAGTATTCTAATGCCGCCGACATCACCGAGGTCCGAGGATTCCCGACAGGCACGAGGTTAGCACGAGGAGGCAACGGCATGGATCTCCAGTTGACGCCCGAAGATGTCGCCTATCGCGATCAGGTTCGCGCGTGGCTCGACGCGAATCTGCCCCGGAAGAAGCTCGAATCGCTGGAAGAGCGCAAGGACTGGCATCTAAAGATGTACGAGGCCGGGTACATCGGCATGGGCTGGCCGAAGGCGTATGGCGGCCAGGAAGCCCGCCCGATGGAGCAGGCGATCGTCGGCTCCGAGATGGCGCGGGTCAACGCCCCGGCGGGGATGAACGGCCTGGGCATCGGCATCGTCGGCCCGACGATCATCCACCATGGCACCGAGGAGCAGAAGCAGCGCTTCATCCAAAAGATCCTCACGGCGGAGGAATTGTGGTGCCAGCTGTATTCGGAGCCGAATGCCGGGTCCGACCTTGCCAGCCTGCGCACCAAGGCCGACCGCGACGGCGACGAGTTCCTGGTCAGCGGGCAGAAGGTCTGGACGAGCGGCGGTGCCAACGCCGACTGGGGCATCCTGCTGGCTCGCACCGATCCCGACGCGCCGAAGCACCAGGGGATCACCTGCTTCCTACTGGATATGCACGCGCCGGGTGTGGAAGTGCGCCCCCTGAAGCAGATCAGCGGCAGTTCGGAGTTCTGCGAGGTCTTCTTCGACAATGTGCGCGTGCCCGCCGACAACATCGTCGGCGAGATGAACCGGGGCTGGCAGATCGCGCAGACGACACTCTCCTACGAGCGTGGGGGCAACATCCTCAGCCGGGTCACGCGCTTGCAGGCGCAATTCGCGCGCCTGCTGGAGGTGGTGCAGACGTTGAAGCGCCACGGTCGGCCCGCGATCGAGGACCCGAGCGTCCGGCAGCGGCTCGGCCAGATCTACAGCGAGACCGAAGTCTTGCGTTACGCCGGCCTCCGCCTCCTCTCGAAGCTGGAGAAAGGGCAGCGCCCCGGCCCGGAGGCGTCGATCGCCAAGCTCTACTATTCCGAACTCGACAAGCGGGCGCAGGAACTGATGCAGGAAATCCTCGGCCCGTTCGGGCAGCTCTTCGAGGGTGCGCCGACGGCGTTGTCGCTCGCGAGCGACGAGGACGGGGAGGGCGGTAGCTGGGTCTACTCCTTCATCTGGTCGCGCGCGGGCACGATCTACGCCGGGTCGAACGAGATCCAGAAGAACATCATCGGCGAGCGGGTACTCGGCCTGCCGAAGGAGGTCCGCGTGGACCGCCAGGAGTTGAAGGCGCGGGCGGCGAGGTAGGCGGTAGTCGATAGGCGGTAGTCGGTAGTGGCTGGGCGGTGGTGAGCGGGCATGGTGCCAGCGAGCGGACCCCTCTACCGACTACCGACTACCGTCTACCGACCCACGACCGGAGGGAGTAACATGGACTTCGATTTCAACGAAGAACAGGGGATGCTTCGCGACGTGGCCCGCGAGTTCCTGAGCGAGCAGTGCCCGCCGGAACACGCGCGCAAGATGTTCGACGACCCGCGTGGTTACGATCCGCAGATTTATCGCCGGATGGCCGACCTCGGTTTGCTGGGGTTGCCGTTCCCCGAAGCCTATGGCGGGACCGGCCTGGGGATGGTCGAGCAGGCGATCGTGCTGGAGGAGATGGGCCGGGTCGCCTATCCCGGCCCGTACTTCGCCAGCGTGATCCTGGCGGGCACGGCGCTGCTGGCCTCCGGCGACGAGCGCGCGATGGCGCGCTTCCTGCCGGGCATCGGGACCGGCGAGCAGACGCTGTCGTTCGCGTTCCTCGAAGACGACATCGACTGGGGACCGGGCGCGATTCAGATGCGCGCGGTCGCCGAGGGCGACGGCTACCGCCTGAGCGGGGTCAAGCGGGTCGTCCCGTTCGGCGCGACGGTCGATGTGATCGTCGTCGTCGCGCGCACCGGCGCTGGCGACGGCCCGGAGGGGATCACCCTGCTGGCGGTGCCGCGCGAAACCGTCGGCCTGACAACCGAGGCGAATCAGACGCTCGACATGAATGAGAAGGTGGCGACGCTGCACTTCGACAACGTGCAGGTGCCGGGTGCCAACGTCATCGGCACCGTCGGGGCCGGGTGGGCGGCGGTCGAGGCGACGCTGCGTCGCGCCCAGGTCGGGGCGGCGGCGGAGATGCTGGGGGCCTCGCGCAAGGCGCTCGAGATGAGCGTCGATTACGCGAAGGTGCGCGAGCAGTTCGGGCAGGCGATCGGCTCGTTCCAGGCGATCAAGCACCGCCTCGCCGAGATGCTGGAAGCGACCGAGAACGCCACGTCGGCGGTCTACTACGGGGCCTGGGCGCTCGATGCCGAGTCGGTCGATATGGCCCTGGCGACGGCGGTGGTCAAATCAACGCTGAACGAGGCGTCGCGGATGGTCACCGGGCAGGCGATCCAGATTCACGGTGGCATCGGCTACACCTGGGAATACGACCTCCACCTCTACTGGAAGCGCGCGAAGCATCTGGAGCCGTTGTACGGCGACACCTCTTACCTGCGGGAGCGCGCGCTGCAAGAGGTGCTGGCGGGGCGGGTCGTGGGCTAAGTGGTCTTTTGCACACCTGCGTGTCGGGCCACGAACCCCTCCCCGGCCTCGCTTCGCTCGCCCGTTGCGACGGGCCTTCCGTGCCCTTGCCGCTGCGGCGGCGACCCTCCCCCAAAAGGGAGGGTGGGAGACTCTCGGCCAATCCGACACGTATTTGTGAAACGCGGCACTAATGCGCCGTTCCTCACTTGCGGTGCAGATAAGCATCGGCGCTACTATGCACAACTTCGTCGTGCTATCTAGTACGTACGTGCCCTCTTATGTGTACTATACTTCAGGAATGGCGCACTAATACTACAACGTGAGATTGGCGCTACGCCTGCGTTTCTGATACGCTTGGTTGCCGATGACATCGCCCAAATTTGGCGTTAGTACTTGGCGCATCGGTGGCCGCCTCCGAAATGTCACGTTGTAGTACTAAGGAATGCCCGAGGCATGGCCGAGCTGGGGCGGCATCCCCGCCCGGCGTGAACCCTGGAGGATGCGATGAGCGGTGAGTTGGCGGCGGTCGAGGAGCGCGTGGTCACGACGGTGGCCGAACTGAAGGAACTGGTCGGCCAGAGTTTAGGGGCGAGCGATTGGCTGGAGATCACGCAGGAGCGGGTCGACCAGTTCGCCGACGCGACCGGCGATCACCAATACATCCATGTCGATCCCGAGCGGGCGGCGCAGACGTTCTTCGGCGGGACGATCGCGCATGGCTACCTGACCCTCGCCCTCATCCCGATGCTGGGCGGCACCCGCAAGGGGGTCAAGATCCAACTCGGCGGTCGGATGGGGGTGAATTACGGCCTCAACAAGGTCCGGTTCACCGCGCCGGTGCGGGTGGGGAAGCGGATCAGGATGCAGGTGACCCTCCTGGCGGTGGATGAGATCGGCGCGCAGGCGGTGCAGATGACCAACCTTTGCACGATCGAGATCGAGGGCGAAGAACGTCCGGCGTGCATCGCGGAGACGCTGGGGCGGACCTACTTCTAGCGGTCGGGCGCGCAGGCCGTCGGTGGGACGCCCGTGAGGCCGTGGCGAGGTGTCCCGCCGACGCGGTCGAACGCGGCGCCCGACATCGTGGGTGTGGGGGTGAGGTGATGCAGACGGCGCAGGCGCAGACGACAGGGTTCGACGGCGCGACCGACGCGCGCGAGGTGCCGGGGGCCTTTGAGCGGGCGATGACGAGCCTGCTCCACCCGCAACGGATCGCGATCGTCGGGGCGACACCCAAGCCTGGTTTCGCGACCAGCATCCTGACCGGCCTCGTGCGTTGCGGCTACGAGGGGGCGATCCACCCGATCACGCCGCGCTACGAGGAGGTCCACGGTCGCCGGGCCTATCCGACCCTGGCGGCGATCCCCGGCGGGGCCGATCTCGCGATCGTGGTGGTGCCCAATCACCTGGTGCCGGATGTGCTGGCCGATTGCGAACGGGCCGGTGTCGGCGCGGTCAACATCATCAGCAGCGGCTTCGGCGAGAAGCAGGAGGACGAGGGCGGCGCGGCGCGGCAGGCGGCGCTCGGCGACTTCGCGCGGCGCACCGGCATCCGCGTCGTCGGCCCGAACTGCCTGGGGAACATCAGCGTCCCCGCGAAGATGACCGGGTCGAGCGGCCCCTATCCGCTCCTCAGACGCGGCGCGATCGGGCTCGCGCTCCAGAGCGGGCTGATCGCCTACAGCATCGTCCTCCCGGCGCACGACCGGGGGATCGGCTTTACGTACATCGTCACCCTCGGCAACGAGGCCGACATCGATGTGGCGGATATGATCCGCCACTACGCCGACGACGAGGAAACCCGCGTGATCGGCTGTTTCGTCGAGCAGTTCCGCGCGCCGGAGAAGTTCCTGGCGGCGGCGGAGTTGGCGGCGGCACGCCGGAAACCGATCGTGATGCTGAAGATCGGCCGCTCGGAGGCCGGTCGGCGTTCCGCCCTGGCCCATACCGGCTCGCTCGTCGGGTCGGACGGTATCGCGGATGCGGTGCTGCGACAGTGTGGCGTCGCGCGGGTCACGAACCTCGATCAGATGGCCGAGACGCTGGCGATCTTCCACACCAAGAAATTGCCGCGCGGATCGGGGGTGGCCTCGGCCTTCGTTTCCGGCGGGGCCGCCGGGCTCACCGCCGATCTCGGCGACGATTGTGCCCTCGATTTCCCCGCGCTGGCCACGCAGACGATCGAACGCCTCGACGCCGTTATCCCGGCGTTCGGCACGGTCGGCAATCCGCTCGATTACACCGGTCAGGCGGCGCAACAGCCGGAAATCCTGGAAGGCTCGCTGACGGCGCTGGCCGAGGACCCGAACATCCACACGATCATCTACGGGCGGGCGTTCCCTTCGCGGATGGATCGCGCCGACACCGCTGGCAAAGTCATCTGGCGGATGCCGGAGCGCTATCCCGACAAAGTCTTCCTCGTGATGGCGCTGGTGGCTGGCGAGATGAAGGCGAGCGCCAGCCCGACGCTCACCCCCGCCGATCCTGCCACCGAACTCGACGGGATCCCCTTCCTGCAAGGGACCGAGAACAGCTTGAAGGCGGTCGCCGCCCTGATCCGCTACGCCGAGTTCCAGCGGGCGCGCGAGGAGGAACCGCGCGGTCGTGCCACGCCCGGCCCGCTCGCGGCGCGGGCGCGGGCGATCGTCCATGCCGCCGGTGGGCGACCGCTCGTGGAGCGCGAGGCCAAGGCGTTGCTCGCGCTGTACGACATCCCGGCGGTGCGAGAACACTTGGCGACGACGGCGGACGAGGCGGTGGCGGCGGCGCGCACGCTCGGCTATCCGGTCGTGCTGAAGATCGAGTCGCCCGGTATTCCCCATAAGACCGAGGCGGGCGGGGTGTTGCTCGGGATCGCGGACGAGGAGGCGACGCGCGAGGGCTTCGGGCGAATCATCGCCAACGCGCGTGCCTACAAGCCGGACGCCGCGATCGGCGGGGTGCTGGTGCAGGAAATGGTGAGCGGCGGTCGTGAGCTGATCCTGGGGATGACTCAGGATCCCGGCTTCGGCCCGGCGATCGCGGTCGGCCTCGGCGGTGTTTTCGTGGAGACGTTGCAAGATGTGGCGTTGGGGGTGCCGCCACTGACGATGGGCGATGCGCGGGCGATGCTGGCACGGCTGCGCGGCGCGGCCATCCTCGACGGTACTGGCGCGCGCGGGGGCGGGGCGGTTGACCTCGACGCCGTCGTCGCGATCCTCTGCCGCTTCTCGCAGCTCTGCGTCGATCTGCGGGACGACGTGAGCGAGATCGACATCAATCCGCTGCTGGCGCTGCCCGTTGGTGCGGGCGCGCGGGTGCTCGATTGCCTGATCGTCCCGGCACGTCTCGGGGGATGATCGCGATGTGGGCCGGGGGACGCGATGCCGGGGCGCGCTATCGGGCCGGGGAGGGGGTCCGGTGACGGCACCGAAGCTGGCGCGCCGGGTCGCCCTCTTCGCCGACGTCCACGGTTCCCAGATGACCCTGGCGCGGGCGCTCGCCGCCTGTCGGGAAGCGGATGTGGAGCAGATCGCGCTGCTCGGCGATCTCTTCGACCGGGTCGAGCAGGCGGACGCCTGCGCCCGCGCGCTCGCGGGCTGGCCGATTATCGGGGTGTGGGGCAACCATGAGCGTGAGATCGTCCTCGACGCGGCGGCGCACGGCGCGCTGGATGCCGCGACGGTGCGACTCTTGACCAGCCTCGGTGAGGAGGTGTTGTTGGAGCCGGGGCGGCAGGGAGCGTTGCCGGAGGCATTCCTGACCCACGAGGCGGCCTATTGGGGGAGTGGCGACAGCGTCGCGCGACTCTTCGGGCGCGCGACGGCGACCGAGCAGCCGACCAGGGCGATCCGGGCGCGGATCACGTTCGCCGGCCATACCCACTATCGCGCGGCGCGTGATGAGCGCGGGCCGCTCGATCTCGGACGCGGCAGCCTCACGCTCGATCCTACCCGCCGCTACCTGATCAATCCGGGTGCCCTGGCGGTGGGGCAGTTCGCGGTGTGGGACCGCGACGCCAGGGTCGTGCGCTTCCGCGAGGTCTGAGCGCGCCCGATCAGTTCCTCCTGTAGGGACAGCGCGCCCGTGGGGCCGGAGAACGCAAATACTCTGTCCTGTCCAACCCTGTCCGCTGGTCACTCGTGACCTGGTTCGTGCCGTTTCGTACCGTAGTGAAGGAGTGACGCCGATGGCTACCGGGGTTGTGCCGCTGAAAGTGGGGGTCCATCTGCCGTTCAGCGAGCGGCAGATGCAGGGGATCACGCCGCGCTGGGGCGACATCGTGGGTATCGCGCGGCGTGCGGAGGAGGTCGGGTTCGACTCGATCTGGATCGCGGACCACCTGCTCTTCCGCTTCGAGGGGATCGAGCCGCGTGGCGGCTGGGAATGCTTGTCGCTCCTGGCCGCGCTGGCCGCCTCGACGAGCCGGGTCGAGATCGGGACGCTGGTCGTCTGCACGAGCTTTCGCAACCCGGCCCTGCTGGCGAAGATCGCCGACACGATCGAGGAGATCAGCGGGGGGCGGCTCATCCTCGGCCTCGGGGCGGGGTACCACGAGCCGGAATACCGGGCGTTCGGCTACCCCTACGATCATCGCGTCGGGCGTTTCGAGGAGGCGTTGCAGATCGTCTCGTCCCTGCTGAAAACGGGCCAGGCCGATTTCGTCGGCCAGTACTACGAGGCGCGCGAGTGCGAATTGCGCCCGCGCGGCCCACGCGTTGGCGGGCCGCCGATCATGATCGGGACGCGCGGCGAGCGGATGCTGCGGCTCACGGCCCGCCACGCCGATCTCTGGAATGGCTGGATTGCCTACGGCGACAATCGGTCGTCGGCGGTCCAGCCGTTGCGCGAGGCGGTGGATGCCGCCTGCCGCGATGTCGGGCGCGACCCGGCCACGCTGGGTCGGACGCTGACAGTCCTGGTCGACTACATCGGCACACCGGATCTGCCCGTGCGCGTGATCCGCCCGGATTCCGCGCCCGAGCCGATCGTCGGTTCGCCGACCGAGATCGCGGCGGCGCTCCAGGCGTTCGTGGCGGAGGGGATCTCGCACATTCAGGTCGTGTTGCAGCCGAATAATCTGGAGGGTCTCGAACGGTTCGCGCCGGTGCTCGAAGCGTTGCGCGCGCACCGTGGGGTGGGGTCGTCGGGCACAGGCGCGGGATTGGTGAGGGCGTAAGGGGGGCGATTGTGGGCAAGCTTGACGGCAGGGTGGCGTTGGTCACGGGTGCCGGGCGCGGGATCGGACGAGCCGTCGTGACCTTGCTGGCGCAGGAGGGCGCGGCGGTGATCGTCAACGATCTCGGGACCGGCCTCGGTGGCGACGGTGCCGACGAGTCGGTCGCGCTGCAAGTGGCGCGCGCGCTCGACCCGAGCGGCGAGAAGGCGGTGGCGAATACCGGCTCGGTGTCCGACTACGAGGCGGCGGGCGCGATGGTACGCCAGGCGCTCGATGAGTTCGGGCGGCTCGACATCGTCGTGAACATCGCCGGCATCTTGCGCGACCGGATGATCTTCAATATGAGCGAGGCCGAGTTCGACGCGGTCACGGCGGTCCATCTCACCGGCACCTTCAACACCTGCCAGCACGCGTCGGTCGTGATGCGGCAGCAGGGGTATGGGCGGATCATCAACTTCTCCAGCGTCTCCGCGTGGGGCAGTCCGGGGCAACCGAATTACGGCGCCGCCAAGTACGGTATCCTCGGCTTCACGGCCACGCTGGCGAACAGCCTGAATCGGTACGGCATCACCGCCAACGCCATCCTGCCCGCCGCCACGACGCGGATGATCGACTCGACGCCGCGCGGCAAGGCGATCGCCGAGGAGCGGGGCCGACCGCCGAGCGAGCTGGCCGAGGGGACCGACGGCGACCCGGCGAATGTCGCGCCGATGGTCGCCTACCTCGCGACCGAGGACGCGGCGGGGGTGAACGGGCACTTCTTCGGGGTGGGCGGCAAGACGATCGCGCTCTACTCGCACTGGGAGCTGGCCGGGGTGCTGCGAGCCGCGCAACGCTGGGAGCCGACCGAGATCGCCGAGCTGTTCCCCGAGACGTTCGGCCTGACGACCACGATTCCGGATCCGGTACATGTACCGGGCGAGGAGCGCCCGCGCAAGGGCGCGGCGGCGATGCAGGCCGACCCGGCGAGTTGGAGCCCCTTCGCGCCGGGTGTCGAGCTGTGGGAGCGCCGCGCCTACTACGAGGCCAAGGACGAGGCCAAGGGTGACACCGAAGATGACGCCAAGGTCTGAGCGACGAGCGGGGATGTCGCGGGGCCGGAAGATGGCCGTTGAACGCTGCAAGTGGCGAGGTGGAGCGATGGGTCTGCTCGATGGGAAGGTCGCGCTGGTGACCGGCGCGGGGCGCGGGATCGGGCGCGGGATCGCGCGGCTGATGGCGCGCGAGGGCGCGATGGTCGTGGTCAACGACCTCGGCACGTCGCTCGATGGGACCGGGGCCGATGTCTCGGTCGCGCAGCAGGTGGCGCGCGAGATCGATCCGAGTGGTGAGAAAGCGGTGGCGAATAGCTACTCGGTCTCCGACTTCGATGGGGCCGGGGCGATGATCCAGCAGGCGATCGACGAGTTCGGCAAGCTCGACATCGTCGTCAATGTCGCCGGGATCCTGCGCGACCGGATGATCTTCAACATGAGTCCGGAAGAATGGCACGCGGTGGTCGATGTCCATCTGAAGGGCACCTTCAACACCTGCCGCTGGGCCGCGATCCGTTTCCGCGAACAGGGGACCGGCGGGCGAATCATCAACTTCTCCTCCTCGTCGGCCTTCGGCGCACCGGGACAGCCGAACTACGCGGCGGCGAAAGGCGGCATCATCGGCCTGACGCTGAGCTGCGCGAACGCGCTGGCCCGCTTCAACGTGACGTCGAACGCGATCCTCCCGGCGGCGGCGACGCGGATGATCGACTCGATCCCGCGCGCACGCGAGGCGGCGCTGGCGGAGAGCGGGATGTTGCCGAGCGAGGTCGCGGTGGGGACCGAGCGCGACCCGGACACGGTCGCGCCGATCGTGACCTATCTGGCGAGCGACGCGGCGCAAGCGGTCAACGGTCACCTCTTCGCGGCGTATGGCTACAACGTCGCGCTGATGTCGCAGCCGAAGATCATCAAGACGCTGCGCGCCGACCACCGCTGGACGGTGGAAGAACTCTGCGAATTGGTGCCGCGAGCGTTCGGGGAGGAGTTGGCGGAGAATCCGAACCAGCCGGGCTTCGGTGAGCAGATTCGGGGGATCGAGGAGGGGCGGTGGATCGAGGCGCGGCCCGGCCTGCGCTTCTGGGGGACGAAGCTGGAACCCTACGGCGAGCAGGTGTGGTGAGGAGACATATCCCTCTAGCTGTGACCGTGTTGGCAGTGGTGTCAGTCGCAAGGGAGATAACTAACAGGGGAGGGCAGGAATGAGGCGAGGGATCGAGGGCAAGGTCGCCATCGTCGGGGCAGCGGAATCGGACAAGATCGGCAAAGTGCCCGACGCACCGGCGCTGCTGCTGCACGCCCAGGCGGCGCGGAACGCGCTCGCGGAGGCCGGTTTGAAGCGCGAGGATGTGGATGGACTTTTCACCGCCGGGGTCTCGACCCTGGAACTGGGCGAGTACATGGGGATCGAGCCGCGCTTCACCGATGGGACGGCGGTGGGGGGCTCGTCGTTCGTGATCCACCTCGCGCACGCGGCGCTGGCGATCATGAATGGCTGGTGTGATGTCGCGCTGATCACGCACGGCGAGAGCGGACGCTCGCGCGTGGGGATGCCCGCCCGAGCGTCCGCGCCCGACTCGCTCGCCAGTCAGTTCGAGGGGCCTTATGGGATACCCCAGCCGGTCGGGGCCTACGCGATGGCCTGCACGCGCCACATGGCCTTGTATGGCACGACGCACGAACAGTTGGCAGCCATCGCCGTCTCGACGCGCCAATGGGCCACACTCAACCCGAAGGCGATGATGCGCGAGCCGATCACGGTCGAAGATGTCCTCAATGCCCGCCCGATCGCCTACCCGTTCACGCTGCTCGATTGCTGCCTCGTCACCGACGCGGGCGGCGCGGTCGTGCTGACCTCGACCGAGCGAGCGCGCGACTGCCGCCAGACCCCCGTGGCGCTCCTCGGGGTCGGCGAGAGCCACGACCACGCGATGATCTCGCAGATGCCGAGCATGACCTCGTTCGCCGCGAAGACGTCCGGGCGACTGGCCTTCGAGATGGCGGGCGTGCGGCATGACGAACTCGACCTGGCGATGATCTACGACTCTTTCACCTATACGGTGCTGCTCACGCTGGAAGAACTGGGCTTCTGCGCCAAGGGCGAGGGGGGCGCGTTCGTCAGCGACGGACGGACCGCGCCCGGCGGGCCGTTCCCGATGAATACCAATGGCGGGGGCCTCTCCTACAATCACCCCGGGATGTACGGCATGTTCGCGATCATCGAGGCGGTGCGCCAGCTCCGCCACGACTACGCCGACCAGGGGATCCGCCAGGTGTCGAACGCGAAGCTGGCCGTGGTCCATGGCACGGGCGGCGTGCTTTCGTCGGCAGGGACGGCGATCCTGGCGCGGGCCTGAGCGCGCGGCGTGACGAGGTTCGTGACGTTTGCGCGACAGGGCGTGATTGCAGGGGCGTTGGTTCTTAACGGCCCCGGAGAGAAGGAAAAGCGATGAGCAGCGGGATTACGGCACCGCAGAAACCGCTACCGACAGCCGACCCGGTGACGAAGCCATTTTGGGACAGCGTTAAGCGGGGAGCGATGGAGTTGCAGCAGTGCGACGACTGCGGCAAGTTCATCTTCTACCCACGGGGCATCTGCCCGCACTGCCTCTCCGACAAGCTCACCTGGCGACCGGCGCAGGGAACCGGCGAGCTACACGCGTTCACCATCGTTCACCGGCACCCCAACCCCGCCTTCCACGGCGACATCCCCTACGTGGTGGCCCTGATCGAACTCACGGAGGGGGTGCGGATGATGTCGAACCTGATCGGCGTCGCGGCCGATCCGGTGGAGGTGAAGATCGGTATGGCGGTCGAGGTGGTCTACGAGGTCGCGACCGACGAGGTGACGCTGCCGAAGTTCCGCCCCCTGAATTCGCTCTGATCGCCGTCACGCCGCGCCATACGCGCCCAAGCCGCCACGCCGGGACCCGGCGTGGCGGCTTGGTGCGCCCTCTCGGTTACGCGCACTTCTCAAGTACTGGCGCATTCGTTTCCCCCCGGCTGACTCAGCAATGCGACGTGGTAGAGTGGATCGACCGCAGCAGAAACCGCTGCCCTGCGGGCTACTTGGCACTACATGGAGGGGTAAATGGCGACACCGATGACGATCCATGATGAGATCGGAGAATGGGAGCCGGAACTGATCGCCACCCGACGCGATCTGCACATGCACCCCGAGCTTGGGATGGAAGAGGTGCGCACCAGCGGGATCGTCGTCGAGCGCTTGCGCGCGCTCGGTTTCGCGGAGATTCAGCGCGGCTTGGCGGTCACCGGCGTCAAGGCTATCCTGCGCGGTGGGAAGCCGGGGAAGACTCTGTTGCTGCGCGCCGACATGGATGCCCTGCCGATCGAGGAGGAGAACGCGGTCGAGTACCGGTCGCAGACCCCCGGCACGATGCACGCCTGCGGCCACGACGCGCACACGGCGATGCTCCTCGCGACGGCGCGCGTGCTGATCGGTCGTCGCGAGGCGATCCCCGGCACGATCGTCTTCTGCTTCCAGCCCGCCGAGGAGGGTGGTGGCGGCGCGCGGCGCATGGTGGCGGAGGGCGTCTTGGAGGGGCCGCGTATCGATGCCGCCTTCGGCCTGCATGTGGCCCAGGATCTGCCTCTCGGCACGGTCGTCGCCTATCCTGGCGCGGGGATGGCCGCCGCCGACGGCTTCAGCGTAACGATTCAGGGGCGCGGGGGCCACGCCGCCGCGCCGCATACCACGATCGACGCCCTGATGGTGGCCGCGACGATCGTCACGACCCTCCAGACGCTGGTGAGCCGCGAGGTCGATCCGCTCTCGCCCGCCGTGGTGACCACCGCGATCCTCCAGGCAGGGGGCACGGCGCGGAACATCATCGCCGATACCGCCACCTTCTCCGGCTCGGTGCGGTGGTTCGACCCCCCAACCGGCGACCTCCTCGCCGCGCGTATCCCGGCGCTGATCGAGGGGGTCGCCGCGTCGATGCAGGCCATCGCGACGGTCGAGTATACGCGCGGCGTCCCGCCGACCGTGAACGAACCCGGCTTGGCGGCGCTGGTCCGTGAGGTCGCGGCGGAGGTCGAAGGGGTGACGGTGGCCATCCCGGGCGTGCCGATCATGGGTTCGGAGGATTTCTCGGAGTTCACCCAGCGTGTCCCGGCGACCTTCTTCCACGTCGGCACGCGCGACGAGGCCAGCGGCAAGGTCTGGGGCCATCACCACCCGAAATTCGACATCGACGAGCGGGCGCTGGCGATCGGCGTCGAGGTGATGGTCCTGAGCGCTCTGCGCTATCTCGGGGACCATGCGGGCTGAGTGCCCCGCTGGTCCCAATGATCAGGGCTCCCCGGTCGAGGACCGGGGAGCCCTGGCTGTGCTGCGTGTTCCGTGCGTTAGAAGCGGTTCCAGAGGTGCTGGTTGGTGACCTCGTGGTGGAACTGGATCTCGGCCGCCTTGATCAGGCTGCCGAGCTTGCGCGGGCAGCGATCGGCCGAGGACTGCTTCAGTTCGGCGTATTTATCGCGCACCTCCGCGCCCAGGATTTCGGCGAGATAGCTGCTGCCGCGCAGGCTGTCGATGGCGTCCTGGATGTTGTCCGGCAGGATCGATTCGCGCTGCCGGATACCTGCGGCCAGCGAGCCGTCGAGGCCGGTGCGAAAGAGGGTGTACAGCGCGAGGTAGGGATTGGCGTCGGGCGCGATCGAGCGGACCTCGACGCGTGAGGAGCGGTTGTTGCCGATCGGGATACGCACCATCGAGCCGCGATCGATCGCCGAGGCCTTGATCTGATTCGGGGCCTCGAAGTGCGGATCGAGACGGCGATACGCATTCACGCTCGGGTTGAGGATGAGGCAGATGTCGAGGGCGTTGCTGAGGATGCGATCGACGTAGTTCCAGGCGTAGCTCGATAGGCCCTCCTCACCCTGGGCGTCGAAGAAGAGATTAGTGTCGTCCTTCCCGACCGACATGTTGGTGTGCATGCCGTTGCCGTTGACCCCGGTGACGGGCTTGGGCAGGAAGCTGGCGGTCTGGTTGAGCCGATAGGCGACTTGCCGACAGATCAGCTTGTAGAGGACGATCTGGTCCGCGCCAACGGTCGCCTCGGTGTAGGAGTAGTTCATCTCGAACTGGGCCGGCGCGACCTCGGGATGATCCTTCTCGTTCTCGAAGCCCATCGCGCGCTGCACCTCGGCGGCGGTGTCGATGAAGTTGCGCAAGGGGTCACCCGGCAGGGAGTGGTAATAGCCGCTGGTGCCGATGTAGTCGAACTGGCCGGTGTCCACATACGCCTGTTCGGCGTTGCGACCGTCGAAGATGAAGCCTTCGATCTCGTTGGCGACGTTGAGGGTCAGTTGCTCTTGCGCGAACTTCTCGGCGGTGAACGCTTTCAGGCGTGCGCGCAGATCGGCGGGATACGGGCTGCCATCGCGCTCCAAGACCTCGCCGAAGACCAGCACCTTGCCGGGGACGAAGATGTCGGACGGGAGCCAGTAGAAGGCGCTCCAGTCGATCGCCAGGCGTAAGTCCGACTCCGACTGCGCGGTGAAGCCGCGCACCGAGGAGCCGTCGAAGGTGAGGTTGTCGGCGGACTTCAGCAAGAATTTCTTGTCGTAATCGAGCATGTGCAGGCGGCCTTCGAGGTCGGTGAAGCAGACGGTAACCGCCTTGATACGCTTCTCGCCCGCGAGATAGCGCATCCGCTCTTCCTGGACCACATCCGGCGCGACCCGCGCGACCCGCTGGGCCTTGGCCGCCAGATTCAACTCCTCCAATTCGTCGTAGGGAATCTCGAGGAATTCGCGCAGATTCGCAACCATATCGACACCTCCCCTGTCCATCCCACCGCCGGTTTCCTTTCGGACATGCCTGCCAATTTTAGGGACTCGCGCCCGCCCAAGGCTATGGACCCGCTGCCCAATCGGCCAGGCAATATTTGTGCTGCGCGTACATCCTTGGGCGCGCGGCACAAACTGCGGCGGCTGTGGCGGGACCGGACGGGGTCAAGGCACGCCAACTATTCTTGGCGTGCCTTGAGACTCGTTGCTGTAGTTTGTGGGTTTCGACCGCGCAGCGTGCATCAGGCGCGCGTCCGGGATGGCGGGCCGTCGTGGTAGCTGCAGGCCAGTCGGCAGCCGTGGCCCGCAGCCCTACTCCGCACGCCTGCGCCACACGCTGCCGCCCAGACCGAGCGCGTAGACCCACTGGCCCGCCGCGCCCTTCGGCGCGACTGCCAACGCCACCACGGGCAGCGTGCCCATCCCGCCACTCCACGGGCCAAAAGTGCGCCCTCCATCCTGAGAGATGAAGATTCCGCCGCTGGTGGCGGCGTAGGTGGTGTTGTCCTGACGGTAGTGGGGCGACGCGGCGAGCGCGGTGATCGCCACCCCCTTGCCATCGCTATCGAGCAGATCGACCCCGCTCCAGACCGGCAGGCGATCGCCACCGCCGCGCCGCCAGGTGTTGCGGATCGGCTTGGCGACCCGCCCATCGAGCCCGACGTACAGCGCGCCGTCGCCGAGGTAGCCGGGCGGCACCGCCAGCGGCAAGGCCGAGCGCCCGCGCTCTTCCAGCCAGCGATGCCACGATGCGCCGCCATCGTTCGAGCGCCACAGGACGAGCAGGTGGTCGCCGCCACCGTCGGGGTGCGCCTGGCGCGTCCCCGCGAAAAGGGTTTCATCCTTGGCAAAGCCCGGCGAGATCGCCAGCGCCACCACGCCCGCGCCGCCGAAATCGTCGCCGAGCGGTCGCCACGTCTCGCCCGTATCGTCCGAGGCGAAGAGTAGGCCACCGAGGGTGACCGCCAGCAACAACGACGGGGTAGCGCCGCGCGCCGGACCGACCGCGACGGCACCGGCGGCTTCCGGCAGCGTGTCATCGCCGATCGTTTGCCAGGAGTCGCCACCATCGCGACTGCGAAGAAGCCCGGCGGCGGTCGCCGCGAAGAGGGTCCGGTCGCGCGCGTAGTCCGGCGACACGGCTAGCCCGTAGGCCGAGGCGTCGTCCAGTTCCGCGTTTGCGGTGGCCCAGGTCGCGCCGCCATCGCGCGAGATGGTGATCCCGTCATCGAGCCCGGCGGCGAAGATCGTCCCATCCTGCTCGAAGGCCGGGGAGACGACCAGGGAGAGGGTCGGGACCGCGTTTAAACCCTCGTCGGCGATGGCCCAGGTCGCGCCGCCATCCTCGGAGCGCGCGATCCCCTGCCGCACCAATCCGGCGACCAGCAGTTCTTGCCCCGCCTGCTCGACGAACGCCAGACTCAGCACGAAGCCCAACTCGGCACCACTCGTGCGCCAGGTTTCGCCGCTATCGTCGGAGAGGGCGACACCCTCGTTCGTCGCCGCCGCGATCCGCGATCCGTCAGCCGAGAAGACCAGCGCCGAGACGCTGCGCCCGGTCAATCCCGCGACCTCGTCCCAGGTCGCGCCCGCATCGTCGGAGCGCATCAGGCCATCGGCCTCGGTGCCGGCGAAGACCAGCTTGTCGGTCGCGAAATCGGGCGACACGGCGAGGCACTGGACGGCGGGATCGGCGATCGGCAGATCCACCTGTCGCCAGGACTTGCCGCCGTTGCGCGTGCGGTAGAGGCCCGCCGCCGTCGCCGCGAAGCCGGTGCCGTCCTGGGCGAAGCGCGGCGAGAAGGCCAACGCCAGGATCGTCAGGTCGAGCAGGCCCGGATTCGCGCCGTCCCAGGTGCGCCCGCCGTCGTCGGTGCGGATGATGCCGTCCAACTCGGTCCCGACGAAGAGGGTGCCGACCGGGTCGTCGCCCGGCACGACCGCCAACGCGAACATGCGCCCACCGGTCAGCGCAAGCTGCCAATTCAGCCCGCCATCGGTCGAGCGGTAGCACCCATCCGCCGTGCCGATGAAGAGCGTCTGGTCGCGCGCGTAGTCGAGCGACGGCGCGAGCGCGGTCACGAAGGGGGCACCACCCCCGGCATCCTGGGCCTCCCAGGTGCGCCCTGCATCGGTCGAGCGTCGGATGCCGACCGCCGTCGCCGCGAAGACGACCGACGCCCCGTCGGCACCGCGCGCCGTCGTCAGCGCGGTCACCGTCCCGCCGCGCCGCTCGGACAGCCGTTCCCAGCCTTGTTGCACCACTTGCATCGTAGCTCCTATGCGGGGTCGAAGGGGTGAAGGTCGAAGGTCGAAGGGTGCTTGATGTTGGCACGATGCCTGCACGCCATGGTGGCACAGGCCACCCTTCGACCTTCGACTTTGGACCTTCCGACCCGTCTTATGGATTCTTCGCGAACTCCGGCTTCTTGTGCCGTACCAACACGTCGGTCGTCATCGCCATCGTCGCGGCGCTGGCGCTCATTTGCAGGGCCGCTTGCAATACCGGCAGCGGATCGAGGATCCCGGCCTCCCAGGCGTCGACCCATTCTCGGCGCAGGACATCGAAGGTCCACTGCGGGCCGCGCAGCCGCGCTTCGGCGACGATCGGCTGCGGGTCCACACCGGCATTCCGGGCGATGATCCGCAGTGGTGCGGACAGCGCCCGCGCCAGGATCTCCACCCCGAACGCTTCGTCGCCCGAGAGTTCGGCGCGCAGTCGTTCCAGCGCCGGGACGCAGCCGATGAATGCCGCGCCGCCGCCCGGCACCACCCCGTCGCGGAAGCCCGCCCGGGCCGACATGACCGCCGCCTCTACGCGACTGCGGAGATCGACCTGGGCCAGCGCCGTCGGCGCGGCCACCCGCACCATCGCCGCCGCCCCGGACAGCTTGCCGATCCGCTCCTGCAAGGTGCGGCGCAGGCTGTCGTCATCCCGCACGGCGCGGAGTTCGACCTTCGTCTCGTTGATTCGCTGGCGCACCGCCCCGCGCGCGCCGTTCCCGCCGAGGATACCGAAGGTTTCGTTGGTGACCCAGGCCTGCCGGGCGGTGCCGAGATCCTCCAGCAGGACATCCTCGATCCGATCCCCGGCGTCCCTGGTGAAGGCGCGGCCCCCGGTCGTGAGCGCCAGATCGACCAGGATCTTCGAGCGTTGCTCGCCGAGCGAGGGTGCCTTGGTGGCGATGACCTCTTCGAGGACGCCATTGTCGCGGTTGATGATCAGCAGCGCCAGCGCGGAGTCGGACACCTCGGGCGCGATCACCATCAGGTTGCGCTCACCCGCCGCGAGGCACGCCTCCACGACCGGCAGCAGTTGCTCGGCGCTCCGCAATTCGATATCGGTGATGAAGATGCGCGGGTTGAGCAAACGGGTGTTGGTCGTCCCCTCGCGCAGCAGGAAGTAGGAATGGAAGCCGCCATCCCAGCGGACGCCCTCGATGTACTCCACGGTTGTTCTCATGCCGGGCGCGTCCTCGACCAGCACCGCGCCATCGGGGCCAACCGCTTCGATCACCTCGCCGATCAGCTCCGCCAGCGCCGGATCGCGCAACGTCCCCGCGACACAGCGCGCGATCTCGGTCGGCAACTCGATCTTCCGCGCTTGCAGGGCCAGCTCCACAAGCGCGACCCGGACCCCGCGCTCGACCCCGCGCTTGATCAGCATCGCATTGCCGCCCGCCGCGATCACCGGCGCGGCGGCGTGCATCAGCCCCTGGCAGAGGACCGCCGCGATGGCCGAGCCGTCGCCGACCTCCTCGAAGACCGCCCAGGCGAGTTGCCGGACGATCATCGCGCCCATGTCCTCAAAGGGATTAACGAACTGGATCGTCCGGCGGGCGATCGTCGCTGCGCTGTCCAGCACCTCGGGGGTACTGGTCTTGCTGAGTCCCTGGATCGCCACCGTCCTCGCCAACGGCCCGAGTGTCGGGCTCAACAAGGCGGTCATCTGATCCATACCGCGCTGGAGGGCCACCCGTGACAGGGGGGCTTCCAACATCAATCGGCGCGCCATCGACACCGCTCCTTGTCCGCAGCCACTATCCGCCCCACCATCAAAGCCCATTTGCGGTCTCGCCATGGCACACCGCTGTTCGCGCGCCGGACGCGCCTGAGCATCGGCACCACTTGGCCGCTCCGAAAGCCCAATTGTCGCATATGTGGGGCGCGGTTGCGCGGGGGTGCGTCTCAGGCGAGTGCGATTCACCGTCTGGGGTGGTTGCGGGGGTGGTGAACGGAGGCACGGATTCTCTGCGGCAGCATGACTATCCAGGTTGTCGATGCCGTATGGGGAGGAATATGTTTGGATGCGTCCGGTTTGGCCCGCAAGTGGGGATGGAGAGGGCCAGGGCTTTTCGCCGCGTATCCTCTCTTGCTGCGGAAATCGCGCCCTTGTATCGCATGAAGCATAACCTGAACAGGTACAGAACCCAGAGGGACAGTGTCAAGCCGAGAAGCGGGGAGGGGATCGCTCAATGGGGGTCATGCGAACGAAAGGTGCTGGCGGACAGTGAGGGCGGCGCTACGGTTTGGTTAGTGCGCCAGGTTTTTGATGTGCGTGAGATAGCGCACCATGCGCTGGTCGAGGTCGAGCGGATAGGTATACCCGAGGTGGGTTCCCACGGCGCTGCCGACGGCCTTGAAGAGGGTAGCCATGGCGAAGAGGGCATCCCAGTTCTCCTCGATGTCCGCCCCGGCGAAGGTGCGCTCGACCTGCGACCACAACCCGACCGGGAGGTGGCGCTTCAGCCCCCGCCCCAGGGTGCCAGGCTTGAGCGACCAGGCGTGGTCGGCCTCGATATGCCACTCCAGCAGCCGCCGCAGCAGATCGCACCTGATGACCGCCTCGAAGCTGTACCTGGCCGGGAGGAGCTCGTCGCGCCAGAGGCTTTTGGCGACGTAGGTGGTCTCCCACCAGAACTCTTCCACCAGGGCCAGATACGCCGCTTCGCTCGGCCGGGGCGGGATGTGCGCGGTATGGGTCGGCGCGGGGAGCCGGCTCGCCACGCCATCCTTGTCCAGGAGGACGCGATAGCCCACGTCGAGTTCGTCGGGCAGTTGCGCGCTGGCAACGATCCGCTCCAGGAGCGTTGTCGGCCAGAGGGTGTAGTCAACTTTCGTCCCGTCCTCATACAGCACCAGGCGGGCGTGGGTCCCTTGGCCGCGCCGTGTGCCGCTATCGCGGAAGCGCACGAGCGGGGCGGCATACGCGCCCAGCCATCCCTCGCCGCTCGCCAGCGGCTGCGTCTCTGTCGCGACAACGATGATGTCGTAGTCGGACAAGGTATCAACTGGCGCGAGCGGATCGGCTCGTGAGCTGGTCAGCAGCAAGGCGCGGACAAGCGGCTGTGCCTCGGCCCATTCAGTGAGTATCCGGATGAAGCCGTGCTGCTGATCCATAATGCTGGCATTATAGCAGAGCAGTTTGGTAGGCTCAGCTGTCGTGAACTGCGGCTATTACAGGGGCGGGGCGGGGGATAGTGGGGCTACGCGATTGCATGGCCGTCCGGCGCACGCGCGACAGGAGCAGCAGGAGCAGATGGACGTTACATATGCCGACCCGACCTTCATCGCCGCCGCAACGGTGGTAGTGGTGGCGATTTTCGTGCGGACCCTCACCGGATTCGGCGCGGCGCTGATCCTCGTCCCGTCGCTGAGCCTGTTCTGGGACCTGCGTCAGGTCGTCCTGCTGGCCGCCCTGGTCCAGGCGGTGACGGGCTTCCCGGTCGCGCTTGCCGCCCGCCGTCAGGCGTCACGGCCCGCCCTGATGACGCTGCTGCTCGGTAGCCTCTGCGGGCTGGTGGTCGGGGCACTCCTCCTCGCGGTCGTCCCCTTGCCCTGGTTGCGGCGCGGGCTGGGGCTGGCCACGCTGCTCTTCGGCCTCAGCCGCTTCACGCCGATCGGTGCGCGCGTCGCACCCGTGCCGAGCCGTCGTCTCGCCCTGCTGGCTGTCCCGGTCGGCTTCGTCAGCGGTATCCTCATGGGTATGATCGGCACCGGTGGCCCGCCGGTCGTCGCCTACCTGCACTATCGGCTCGCCACCCCGCTCGCTCGTCGGGCGACACTCCTCTGCTACTTCATGGTACTCGACGTAACCCGTCTGCCGGGCTACCTCCGACTCGGCATCGGCTCGCGCGCCATTTTCCTGACCGGCCTGGCGCTGGTGCCGTTCGCTCTCCTCGGCGCGCTGATCGGCAATTACACCCATGGGCGTGCCAGCGAGCGGGTCGTCGCGCTCACCGTCGCGCTCCTGCTCGTGCTGACTGGCCTCCTCCTGCTGCGTTGAGCCAAGCGGGTCGGGTAGCAAACGAGGGCAAACGGGCACGGTGTGTCGTATGATTGTTCGCAGCCATGCGCACCTCGCCACCGGCCCGGTCGCGGCCCCGCATTCGGAGGAGATCCTTGACTGCCGCGACCAGTTCCCCCGCCCGTGCCTGGTTGCTGGCCGCCCGCCCGCGCACCCTCCCGGCGGCGATCGCCCCGGTGGTCGTCGGTACCGCGCTGGCGCTACGCGACGGGGCATTCGCGCCCGGTGCGGCGTTCGCGGCCATCCTGGTCGCCCTGCTGCTGCAACTCGGCGCGAACTTCGCCAACGATGTCTTCGACTTCAAGCGTGGGGCCGACACCGCCGAGCGTCTCGGCCCCACGCGCGTCACACAGGGCGGCTTGATCGCGCCCGACCGCGTCCTCGCCGCCACGATCGCCGTCGTCATCCTCGCCGCGCTCGCCGGATTCTACCTCGTCCTGCGCGGTGGCTGGCCGATCCTGCTGCTCGGCGTCGCCGCGATCATCGCCACCTTCGCCTATACGGGCGGCCCCTTCCCGCTCGGCTACAACGGCCTCGGCGAGGTCTTCGTCCTGATCTTCTTCGGCTTCGTCGCGGTCGCCGGGACCTACTACGTCCAGGCGCTCCGCCTCAGCGGCTTGGCGCTCGCCGCCGCCATCCCGATCGGCGCGCTCGTCACGAGCATCCTCGTCGTGAACAACCTGCGCGATCTGGACACCGACCGCACGGCCGGGAAACGCACGCTGGCCGTGCGCCTCGGGCGCGAAGCCACGCGCGCCGAATATCTGCTGCTGCTGGCTATTGCCTACCTCACCCCGCCCGCCCTCGTGCTGGCGGGCGGGCTCTCCCCTTGGGCGCTGCTGCCACTGCTGACGATCCCGCTGGCCGTGCGCCTGGTGCGTCAGACACGTCAGGAGGCCGGGCGTGCCCTCAATGCGACCTTGGCCGGTACCGCCCAACTCGAACTTCTGTTTAGTATTCTCTTCGCTATTGGTATCTTTCTGCGGTGACTTTGTCGTCGCTGGCGTATATAGCTGTAGGGATATGTCTCCTACAGCGGGCGCGCTTGCGCGAGTAAACGTCGCGCCACCGCTCGGTGGGCACGACAGTATCGGCTCTCTACCAGAAAAATCCGCACGGGTGATGGCACCCATGGAGGCAGCGTGAACGAACAACGGGGCTGTGTCGTGACGGCGACCGAGATCGCCGACAACAAAGAACTGCTGGTCGAGGCGATGTTCGACCGCATCGCGCGGCGCTACGATCTGATGAACGACGTGATGACCCTCGGCCTGCATCGGCTCTGGAAAGCCGCCACCATCCGCGCGCTCGGCAATCGCCGCCATGCCAATGTCCTCGATGTCGCGACCGGCACCGGCGATCTCGCCCTCACCCTGGCCGCGACCTCGGCCACCGCCCAGGTCGTCGGCCTCGACTTCAGCGCGCAGATGCTCGCCCAGGCGGGGCAACGTGGCCGGGCGGCGCAAGGCACCTGCGGGGGTCGTGTCACGTTCGTGCGCGGCGATGCCCTGCGCCTGCCCTGCGCCAACAGCGCGTTCTCCGCCGCCACATCGGCCTTCGCTCTCCGCAACGTCGCCGACCTCGGCCAGATGTTCCGCGAACTCGCCCGCGTCCTGGGGCCGGGTGGGCGGGTCGCGTTGCTCGACCTCGTCCCGATCCCGGATCCACCGCTCCAGACCCGGCTCGCACAGTTCCATCTGCGCCAGGTCGTGCCGCGCGTCGGCGCGTTCCTCGCTGGCGACGCCGCCGCCTACGTCTATCTGCCCACCTCGGTCGGCACCATCCCGCCCCTGCCGGAGATTGTGCGGATGGTCGCCGACGCGGGGTTCCCCGACGCCCGCGCCCGCCTCTTCGGCCTCGGCACGGTCGCGCTGATTTCAGGGACACGGGCGTAGGGCGGGCGGACTGCCATCTTTGGTGTCGAACTCATCGCTGACAATCTGGCGGTGTTTAGTGCCAACACTGTGGGGCGCGGATGCTTCGCGGCGGCTCAGCATGACAATCTCGTACGTGGGAGGCTGACCACCAGGGATCTGTCATGCTGAGCCGCCGCGAAGCATCCGCGCCCGCCCCTCCTTAAACGGAATAACATCGCCCCACGACAAGGCCACAGCGTGCGCGCGACTCACGGCTGCTCCATGTCCATCCAGCGCCGTGCCTCGGCCGTCGCGCCCGCGACGTCGGACGACGCGAGCGCGCCGTCGATCACGAGGCCGCGCAGGTGGTCTTTCAAGGGGCGGATCCACGGGCCGGGCGGGCGATCGAAGAGGGCCATCAGCGCGTTGCCATCGAGCGGGCTCTGCAGGGTGGCGAGTTCCTGTTCCGCCAGAAGGCGGGCGCAGTGGGCCGCGAGGCCGTCGATCCGCTCCTGCGCGCGACGACGAACCTGGGGTCGCCCGCTCGTCACGTCGGCCCGCGCCAGATCGAGCAGATCGTCGCGCCAGGGGCCGGTGTCGAGCATCAGGCGACGCACCGCGCCATCGGTCCAGTCGGGGCCGTAGTGGCTCGGTCGACCGTGCAGCTCGATCAGTACCCCGACCGCCTCGACGAGTTCGCGCGGCACTTTCAGCCGACTCAGCGCGCCGCGCCCGAGTCGCGCCCCCGCGACCTCGTGCCCGAAGAAGTGGACCTCGCCCCCCTGCGCGCTATAGGTGTGGGGCTTCGCGGCGTCGTGCAGCAGCGCGGCCCAGCGCACCACCGGGCGGGGCGGGGTCGCGGCGACCACGAGCCGCGTGTGGGTCCAGAGGTCTTTCGAGCCCTCGGCCTCGAAGCGCACCAGCGGCAGGAACTCTGGCAGGGTGTGTTCCACCAGCCCCAACCACTCGAACTGCTGCAAGCCCGTCGCGACATCCGCCACCAGCAGCAGGCGCGTCAGTTCGGCCCCGACCCGCTCGCGGCTCACCTGCGCGAGTTGTGGCCCGTGCGCGACGATCGCCGCGCGTGTCGTCGGCTCGATCGTGCAGGCGTGGTCGGCGGCGAAACGGACCGCGCGCAGGGTGCGGAGCGGGTCTTCGGCCAGCCGCGCACCCGGTTCGACCACTCCGCGCACCGTGCGCCGCAGGAGATCACCCCGGCCATCGAAGAGGTCGATCAGGGTGCCGGTCGGTTCCGGTGCCGCGACCGCGAGCGCCATCGCGTTGATCGTGAAGTCGCGCCCGGCCAGGTCGCCCGCCAGGCCCGCTTCCGGCAGGCCCCGGAAGGTGGTGATCTCGATCGCCGCCCCTTCGAGGAAGAGGCCGACCGTCGCGAAGCGCTCATTGGCCGCGTGGATACCGCTCGCACCGGCCGCCGTCACCGCCGCACGGATGGCATCGGGCTGGGCATCCGTCGCGAAGTCGAGATCGAACATCGGTCGCTCCAGCAGCAGATCGCGCACCGCGCCGCCGACGAGGTAGAGCGCCGCCCCCTGTCGCCCGAACGCGGCGGCCAGCGCCGCCGTGGCGCGGCGCTGCGCGTCGCTCAGCCGCCACAGGAGCTTCGTATCGTCCGGGGAATCCATCGTCGCGGCCACCAGTACCCTCTACACCCACGCCCTCATACCAGCACTTGGCGCTCGCCCATCGGCCGACGATATGCCGGTCCGTCCAACGGAGCACGGAGCGCCGGAGGTGGGGCGACCCGGCCCGCGAACGCCACGCAGGATGGTACCATAGCGGCGGCGGACACCGCCCTCGCCCCGCCCTCGCCCGGCATGAATGATGGAGGATGTGTATGACCAGCGCAGCGCTGCCCCCGGTCGAGCAGGAACTTCGTGCCGCCGTCTCCGGCGACACGCTGCTCGACTACACCAGGACGATCGCCCAATGGGTGCGCCTCTCTGGCAGCGAGGATGAGGCGAAGGCCTTCGCCTACGTTGCAGAGACCTGCCGTGGCTTCGGCATGCGCGTGGTGGAACACGGCGTCGAGGCACTGGTGAGCTGGCCGGGCCGGGCGACCCTCACCACCCTCGGGCCGGAGCCGCACGCTTTCCCCTGCATCACCCACGCCTTCGCCACGTCCACCGCCGCCGACGGTATCGAGGGGGCCGTTGTCGACCAGGATAGCGGCGCGACCGATGTGCGCGGCGCGATCGTCCTCAGCGACGGCCTGGCGAATCCGGGCAAGGGGATGGCCGCCCAGGCGGCCGGGGTGCTGGCCCAGATCAATATCAATGACGACTACGTCCACGAGATGATCATCTCGCCGGTCTGGGGCACGCCGACGCCACAGACGGTCGATTTGTTGCCGGAACTCGTCAGCGTCTCGGTGAACGCCGCCGATGGCGCGGCACTCCGGCGCCTCGCCGCGAACGGCGACGTGCGCGTGCGCATCACCGCCGAGGTGGACACGCGCTGGCGCACAATCCCCGTCCTCACCGCCGAGCTTGATGGGGAGGAGGACCGCTTCGTTCTCTTCAGCGGCCACATCGATTCCTGGCATTACGGCGCGATGGACAATGGCACCGCCAACGCGACGATGTTGGAGGTCGGGCGACTCCTCGGGGCGCGAAAAGGGGCGCTGCGTCGCGGGCTGCGCCTCGCCTTCTGGTCGGGGCACTCGCACGCCCGCTATGCCGGCTCGACCTGGTACGCCGACCACTTCTGGGCCGATCTCCACCAGCGGTGCGTCGGGCATGTCAACGTGGACTCGGTCGGCGGGATCGGGGCCACCATCCTCAGCGAGGCGAACACGATGGCCGAGACCGTCGGCTTCGCGGGGCGGGCGATCGGCGAGGTGGCCGGGCAGGAGCTCGAATACAAGCGTTTTGGGCGCGCGGGCGACCAGTCGTTCAACGGGATCGGGCTGCCCGCGCTCTTCATGTCGGTCTCCGGCCAGCCCGCCAGGGGCGGGGCGGTGGAGGAGCAGATGGCCCGCCTGCTCGGCACGGGCGGGCGCAGCCGTAGCGGCGGACTCGGCTGGTGGTGGCACACCACCGAGGACACGATGGACAAGATCGACCGCGATTTCCTCGTTCGCGATGCCACGATCTACGCTCTGACCGTCTGGCGACTCTGCACCCTGCCGCTCCTGCCGTTCGATTACGGCGCGGCGACCGAGGAGTTGCGCGGTGTCCTGGCCGACCTGGCGACGGTCGCGGGCGACCGCTTCGATCTCGGCCCCGCGCTCGCCGAGGCCGACGCCCTCCTCGCCGATACCGCGCGCTTGCGCGCCGCCTGCGCCGCCGCCCCGACCGACCCCGCCACGATCGACCGGTTGAATACCTGTATAATGGCGCTCGGTCGACGGCTTACGCCGATTAACTACACGCTCGCGGGCGAATACGAACACGATCTCGCCCTCGGCTCGCCGCCGATCCCATCGTTGCAGCCGTTACGGCGGCTCGCCACGCTCGATCTTGCTTCCGACGAGAGTCGCTATCTGCACACCCAACTCGTGCGCGCCCGGAATCGCACTTGGCACGCGTTCCACGAAGCACGTCAGGCGATCACGATCGCGCTGGCGTAGCGACGAAAGTTCGCATGCGATAAAGGGGCGGGGGTGATACTCCCCGCCCCTTTGTTTTTCGCCCCTGCGTGTATCAGGCTAGTACACGCGGCCGTGAATCCGTCGGTGGTTAGCCGCAGAGCGGCTTGCCCTGGTCGGTCCACTTGAAGGGCCCGGCCATGGTGCGATTATAGTAGGCGATGAAGGCCAGGACGCGGGCGATC